>Ga0157375_10000255_pt1 | contig 48362 bp, 30 predicted proteins | sample M35metaG_FD_115311 | JGI IMG/M metagenome (GOLD analysis project Ga0157375, IMG submission 115311) | Miscanthus rhizosphere microbial communities from Kellogg Biological Station, Michigan, USA - M3-5 metaG | ecosystem: Host-associated > Plants > Roots > Rhizosphere > Soil | place: USA: Michigan...
TCAGCAGCACCATCGTGGCCAGCATGGTCACGATTTCCTCGGTGCTCCTCGGATCGATGGCCGGCTACGCGTTCGCGAAACTGCGTTTTGGAGGACGCGAGCGGCTGTTCGGATTCCTCATCATCGCCATCATCGTTCCGCCGCAGGTTGGGATGCTGCCGCTCTTCCTGCTGATGAAGAAGCTGCATCTGGTCAATACGTATTGGGGCGTGATCATCCCGTCGATGGTGACCGTGTTCGGCATCTTCCTGATCCGGCAATTCATGCTCTCCGTGCCGCAGGAGTTGCTCGAAGCGGCGCGCATCGATGGGGCGGGGGAGTTCCGCATCTACTGGTCGGTGGTCATGCCGCTGGCGCGGCCGATTCTGGCCACGCTGGCCACCTTCATGTTCATGTCGACGTGGAACGACTTCATGTGGCCGCTGATCATTTTGTCCAACCAGTCGCACCACACGCTGCCCGTGGCGCTGGCGAATCTGCTCGGCGAGCACGTGCTGGATGTCGAACTGATGATGGCCGGCGCGGTGATCACGGTTCTGCCGGTTCTGATTCTCTTCCTCGTTTTGCAGCGTTACTACATCGCCGGATTGATGGTCGGAAGCGTGAAAGGTTGAGCTAAATCCTGACAGCAGGCCTGAATCGTAAGCAGCGGGGCCGTGCTACGCTCGCCCCAAATAATCCTTCGTCTGCTGCCCAGGGAGTGTCTCTATGACGACTGTGGATCGCCTCAAACTTCGTACGATCCTCACCTCTTCCGCCTTGACGCTTCTCGCCATCGCCCTGCTCGGAACGGCGACGGCGTTCGCGATCTGCGTACCGACGGTCTACAACGTCACCTCCTCGGCGCCGCCGCCGATCGGCAACTGGACCGACACCTCGGGGGCAGTCTGGACTCCGGCGGGCGGATTTCCCGGATGCGCCCCCGGCGACGCCGCCCAGGACCTGAATGCCACCCCCACGACGCTGATCATCAACAGCGCCATCCCCAATCCCCTCATCAGTCTCAACCTCGGCTGTAATGGCTGCGTGATCGACATTCAACCCGGCGGCTCGCTGACGCTGGCCGGCCCGGCCTCTATCGCCAGCGGTGCGACCATGAAGGTGAGCGGCGGCACGCTCACGATCGCAAACGCCGGCACCGTGAACCTGCAGCCCGGCTCGAATCTTCAGATCACCAGCGGCATGGTCGACATCCAGACCGGCGGACACCTCACCCTCAACAGCTTCAACACGTTGAGCGGCGGGACGCTCCAGCTGAGCGGCGGCACGCTGACCGTTTCGGCGAACCTGGCGTTGCAGAGCGCAGCCACTTTGTCGCTGACCGGTGGCACGATCGATGGCATCGCACCGGTCAACAGCGGCGGCGCGATCAACTCCACCGGGACCACCACGATCAGCACGCAGCTCAACACGCTGGCCGGATCCGCCGGAGCTCATATCCTCGCCGGAACACTCAACCTCACCGGCGGCGGCACCGGCGACGCCCCGTTCGTCATCGATTCCTTCAGCGTGCTCAGCTTCCCCTCGGGCTCCTACACCATGACTACCGGCGGCGTCGTCTCCGGCGACGGCACGCTTTCCATCAACGGCGGCACGCTCAATATCGGCGGTGTCACCTCGCCGGGAACGTTCTCGCTCAGCTCGGGCACGCTCGATGGACCCGGTTTTCTCTCCATCCGCAACACCTTCTTCTGGGACGGCGGCACGATGATGGGCAGCGGCGGAAGCGAGCTGGCCGGCGGCGGCACGGGAAACCTGTCCGGCGCCAGCGGCGCGATGAATCTGACCAGCCGCACCTTCAACAACTACGGCTACGTCAACTACGCCGTCGATCCCACCTCCGGCAACAGCCCGCTCTCATTGAACGGCAGCGCCGTCTTCAACACGTACGGCACCTTCGACTTCACCGCGGACGGCCCGATCTCAGGCGGTCCCTCCAGCAGCTTCGGCGTCTTCCCGAACGGGGTCGTGGAGAAGAGCGGCGGAACGGGAACGTCGGCCATCAATGCGCCGACGACGAACGATGCCGTCATCGAGGTATTCACGGGCACGATCGCGATGAACGGCGACGGCACGCACCACGGCTGGTTCGTCGCCGATGACGACGCCACGATCGCCTTCGGCGCCGCCAACACCACGATCCTCAACGGCGCGGTCTTCGGCGGCGGCAACGTCGCCTTCCTGAACGGGAGCGCCTCCGACATCGACGCCTACTACGACGTTGGCGGAACGACGTCGATCGCGAACGCGTCGGTCACGTTCGAGTCGGACGCGCGAACGAACGACTTCCTCTTCGACGACGCCGGCTCGCTCGGTCTGATCGGCAGTTTCCTGATGACCGGCAGCGGCACCTGGTCGGCCGGTACCATCCAGTACGACGACGGCGAATTCATCGTCGACGACGGCGCCACGCTCACCATCGACTCGGCGAACGGCGTGACAACCCTCGACACGGCAGTCATCGAAAACTTCGGAACGATCAACTACACGGCTACCGGCTCCTTGCTGCTCGGCGTGCGCCGTCCGGTCAAAGCGCTTTCCTCGGGTTACTACCTGCAGCTCAACAACGGTTCCACGATCTACAACGACGGTCTGTTCGACATCAAGACCGATTCGCCGATCGTCAGCAACTCGTTGATCATCGGCGACTCGTTGAAACCGGGCCGGAAACGCCTCCGCGCCGCCGCCGTCAAAACGCCGCTGCGGCCGATGACCACCGCGCGCGGCCGCGTCATCACGCACCGCGCCCGCACCACGGGCGTCCACGCCTCCGAATGCGTCTGCAGCTTCGGCAACGACATCGAAAACTACGAAACGCTGCAGAAAACGGTTGCCACCGGGACCACTGACTTCGGTCCTGAGTTCGGCAACCACGGCGCCATGAAGGCGCTCAGCGGGACCATTAACTTCCAGGGCGATTACTTCCAGGACGACGGCTCGACCACGCTCGGCCCGGGCAACATCCAGTCTGCCTTCGCGATGGATATCGAGGGCGGCGTCGTCGACGGCAGCGGCACCATCACGGGCGATCTCGACAACTACGGCGAGGTCGCACCGGGGACCGCGACTACCGTCGGCACTATCAACATCACGGGCAACTACGAGATGGGCTCGACGCCCAGCAGCGGTACGGTGACGATCAAGATCGCAGGTCCGGCCGCCGGTCAATTCGATCAGCTCAACATCACCGGCACCGCGACGCTCGATGGAGTCTTCAACGGCAGCTTCATCAACGGCTACACGCCCGCGACCGGCACGACGACTTGGCCGGTCATCACCTACGCCAGCGAGACCGGTTCGTTCGCGACCGTGAATCCGCCCATGTACTACGGCGGCGCCGTCACGTATGCCTACAACCCCACCTCGTTCGATCTCACCGCTGTCACGCCGTCAGCGGACGTCAAGATCACCAATAGCGGTCCGGCCGCCGCCAACCCAGGCGACACGCTGACCTACACCGTCAACGTCTCCAACCTCGGCCCCCAATCGACCAGCGGCGTCATCACCGTGACCGATTCAGCGACCGGCGGCGCGATTCCTGTTGGAGGATCGGCCGCGAGCGATTGGACCTGCGGCATCGTCAGCGGCACCATCCAGTGCTCGACCACCTCGACCTCGCTCGCGAACGGCGGAGCACTGCCGACGCTCACCTTCACCTGGACGGCGCCCGCGTCGCCTGGGACGGTCGTGAATACGGCCTCGGTGCCAAACTCCGTCGCCGATCCGGTGTCGTCGAACAACAGCGCCAGCGTGACCACGGCTGTCGGTCCGCAGGCCAACCTCGCCATCACGAAGACGGTCGTGTCGCCGGCGCCTCCGAATCCTGTCAACCCCGGCCAGAACATCACCTACTCGATCTTCGTGCAGAACAACGGACCGTCGCCCGCAACCGGCGTGACCGTTTCCGATCCGACGCCGACCGGAATTGCGTTCCTTTCCGTCACCGGCAGCAGCTGCACGTCGTTCCCATGCTCCATCGGAACGCTCAACAACGGCCAGTCGGTCACGCTGACCTCGACGTACAACGTGCCGCCGTCGTACTCCGGCGGTGCCATCGTCAACACCGCTTCGGTGTCGGCCATCGAAGGGGATCCGAACATCGCCGACAACCAGTCGACGACGACCACCAACGTTGGCGCTGCCGCGGACGTCGCCATCACCAAGAATGGTCCGCCGGCAGTCACGCTCGGCCAGAACATCACCTACACGATTTCGGTCGCGAACTTCGGTCCTGCGGCCGCGAGCGGCGTTACCGTCTCCGACACCACGCCGGCCGGTCTGACCCCTGTCTCTGTCACCGGCGGCGGCTGCACCACGTTCCCGTGCATCATCGGCGCGCTCGCCGTCGGACCTCCGGTCACGATCACCGCCACCTACAACGTGCCGGTCACCTACAGCGGACCGTCGCCCATCCTCAACACCGCCACGGTCACCTCGGCCAGCGATCCGAACTCCGCCAACAACTCCTCCACCGCCTCCACGACCGTCGCCGCGCAGGCGGACCTCGGCATCACCAAGAGCGGTCCGCCGTCCGTCGGCCTCGGACAGAACATCACCTACACGATCAACGTCACGAACACCGGCGCGCTGGCCGCGGCGAACACCTTCGTCTCCGATCCGACGCCTGCCGGCCTGACGCCCGTCTCCGTCAGCGGCGGCGGTTGCAGCGCCTTCCCCTGCGCCCTCGGCACCATCAACCCCGGCGGCTCGGTCCTCATCACCGCGATCTACAACGTTCCGAGCGGCTACGGATCGCCGTCGATCACGAACACGGCGACGGTCAGCACCTCCTCACCCGAATCCAATGTCGCCAACAACAGCGCTACCGCCATTACGCCGGTCTCGAGTGCGGCCACCGCCGATCTGACCATCCTCAAAGCCGGCCCGTTGCAGGCCTCGTTCAACGACGTCATCGACTTCACGGTGATCGTCACCAACAACGGCCCGAACACCGCGGCCAACATCGTCATCTCCGATCCGACGCCGTCGAATCTCGTCTTCGTCAGCAACAGCGGGGGATGCACGACGCCGTATCCGTGCGTCATCCCGTCGCTCGCATCGAACTCCCAGATTTCTGTCCTCAGCCGCTACCGCGTGACCGCCGACAGCGGCACGATCGTCAACACATCGACCGTCAGCAGCTCGGCCAGCGACCCTGTGGCGGGCAACAACTCATCGACGTCGACGGTCAAGATCGTCCAGCCGGCGACCTGTCCGCAGGCGCCGACACTCAACGCGCCGATTTCCGGCGCGGCCGTCGCCTCGCCGATCACCTTCTCCTGGAGCAGCGTGCCAGGCGCGACCTACGTCGTCTCCATCACCAGCGGCGGTACGACGCAGACCATTTCGACCAACACCAACTCCACGACCCAGAGCCTTCCGAACGGCCCGTACACCTGGAGCGTGCAGGCCAACGGCCCGGGCGGTTGTCAGTCCACGAGCACCACGGCGTCCTTCTCCGTCTGCAACCCGACCGGCGTACCTGTGCCGAGCGTCGTCGGCGTTACCACGACCGGCCAGACGTACACCGTCGAGTGGACGCCAACCGAGGGAACGACGCTGTATGAATTGCAGGAGTCGGCGGATGCGGTGTTCAGCAACCCGTTCATCATCGCAGTACCCGGCACATCGCAGCCGTTCACCAAGAACGTGAACGTCCCGACCACCTTCTTCTATCGCGTCCGCGCGCTGGGCGGTTGCAACGCGACGATCGGTTCGTTCTCCGCCTCCGCGCCGATCGTCATCATTCCCGTGCCGCCGCTCGGCACGCTCAACATCAACATTCCCGTGCCCGCCGGCAGCAAGACGCCGGTCACGTTCCCGATCCACGTCCCGGGTCTGCCCAACGTCACCACGTCGTTCTTCGCCACGGTGGACAAGCCGTGGCTGAGCGTCGCGCCGTCGAACGGGATCATGCCGCCGGAAGGCCTGAACTTCACCATCTCCGCCGATCCGAGCGCATTGTCGGACGGCACCTGGACCGGCACCGTCATCATCGTCTACGGCTCCAACGGCGTAAGCGGCAAGCAGGCGCTCGACGTCGCGCCGAAGACATCCATCCCGGTCTCGATCAGCCTCACCTCGCCGGTCAGCCCCGGCACGCTCACCGCCCCCGCGGCCACCGCGGTGGTCATCCCCTCCGTCGGCCATCTGCCCGGCTTCAGCTCGCAGTGGCAGAGCGACATCCGCATCGCGAACGTCGGCTCAGTCTCGAAGAAGATGCAGCTCACGTTCAGCTCCGGCAGCTCCACCTCGCTGGCGGTGAAGCAGACTACGGTCGGCATCGACGCCGGCGGCACGATCGCCTTCGACGACATCGTCCGCAACTGGTTCGGCGTCGGCGCGATGAACGACTCCTCGAACGGCGTCCTCACCGTGCAGCCGCTCGATGCCACCGGCAAACCTGACCTCAGCATCTCCAAGGTCACTGTCGCATCCAGCCGCACCTTCAACGCCTCGGCGCTCGGAACCCTCGGCCAGTTCATCCCGGCCGTTCCGATCGCAAACTTCATCAGCAAGGCACCCGGCGCGGCGTCCATCCTCGCGCTCCAGCAGATCGCGCAGACTGACACCTTCCACACGAACCTCGGCCTGGTCGAAGCGACCGGCAAGTCGGCGTCCGTTCTCGTGAGCGTCTTCAACGGCGCCGGCAGCAAGGTTCTCGACATCCCCGTCACGCTCGCCGCCGGCGAACAGCGCCAACTCAACGGATTCCTCGCTAACAACGGCATCACGCTGACCAACGGCCACATCGAAGTTCAGGCCATCAGCGGCGACGGCAAGGTCACGGCCTACGCCTCGGTCATCGACAACCGCACCACCGATCCGCTTCTCGTCTCCGGCGTCCCCCTCGGCGGAGCCGGCGCTTCGCGCTTCGTCATCCCCGGCGTGGCCAGCCTCGACACCGGCGCGATCTGGCGCAGCGACGTCCGCGTCTTCAACAGCAGCACGTCGCCGCAGACCACGACCTTGACTCTCTACCCGACCGGAAATCCCTCGGCCAGCGTGTCGCAAACCGCGACCATCCAACCGGGCGAAGTGAAAGCGCTCGACGACATCGTCCACTCCACCTTCAACCTCACCAACGCCGGCGGCGCCCTGCACGTGACGACCGCCACGACCGTGCCGCTCATCGTCACCGCCCGCACCTTCAACGACACCACCGCCGGAACACTCGGCCAGTTCCTGCAAGCCGTCACCCCCGCCGACGCCGTCGGCAACGGCGAGCGCTCGCTCCAACTCCTGCAGATGGAAGACTCTCCCCGCTACCGCACGAACCTCGGCCTCACCGAAGTCACCGGCAAACCCGCCACCGCCGAGGTAACGGTCGTCCTCCCGGATTCCAAGGTGGCCCCGAAAGTCCAAATCCCCCTGGCCGCCTTCGAATACCGCCAGTTCTCCATCATCAGCAGCCTCGGACTCGGCAACGTCTACAACGCCCGAATCAGCGTCCGCGTCATCGACGGACAAGGCAAAGTCACCGCATACGGATCAGTCATCGACCAGAAAACGCAGGACCCGACCTTCGTGCCGGCGCAGTAACACTGAGCGTAGCGAAGCGTCTGGAAGTTTCAGACGTTTCGTTTTTGCTTAGCGTGAACCTGTCTCCTCTTCGCGCAGTCGCGCGACAAGCGCGCGGCTCACAGCCACGTCCTTTTGCCAAGTGATGTTGGTGGGATCGAGGGCAGCCAATCGCTCGTCGAGCCCAAGACTTTCTAGGGCGAGCGGTAGGGCCTCTGCTCGGTCCCCTTGCTTTTCGAGCAACTGAGACATTCGTGTGAGAACGAAGGAGAGGTCGCGCTGCCAACCCGCGTTCAACGGATCGGCATCAACCAGACGTCGTCTGACCATCAGAGATTCTCGGTAGACGACCAGTGCGCCACTCGGATCACCTTGGTCACGCAGAGAATCGCCCACCTTTGTCTGGCTCACGCTTAAGTCCCGCTGCCAGCGGGCGTTCGAGGGATCGGCATCGGCCAAGCGTCTCATTCCCGTCAGCGACTCCTGGTAGGCGGCCAGCGCCCCCGGCAAATCGCCTTGGACACGCAAGACATCACCCACCTTTATCTGACTTACGCTCAAGTCCCGCTGCCAACGGGTATTCGACGCATCGGCATCGACTAGGCGACGCGTTACACTCATTGATATCCGATACGCGGCCAGTGCCCCAGCCAAATCTTCTTGGTCACGCAGAACGTCACCGATCCCATCCTGGCTTACGGTCAAGTCCCGCTGCCAACCGGCGTTCGACGGATCAGCCTCGGCTAGCCGTCGTATCACTTCAAGGGATTCCCGGTAGGCGATTAGCGCTCCCGCAAGGTCACCCTGGTCATGCAGCACGTTGCCCACTTTATTGTGGCTCACGCTCAGATCACGTTGCCAGCCCGCATTCAATGGATCCGCCTCGGCTAGGCGTTGCAATCCTTTCAGTGACTCTTGGTAGGCGCCGAGCGCTCCAGCAAGATCGCCTTGGTCACGTAGCATGTCGCCGGTCCGTTCTTGGTCGACGGTCAGGTCTCGCTGCCAACCGGCATTCGTCGGATCGGTCTCCGTCAGGCGTTTTGTCGCCACTAGCGCCTGCTGATAGGCCGCGAGCGCCTCCACTCGATCGCCTTGTTCACGCAGCACGTCGCCCAGCTTTGTGTGGCTCACACTCAGATCCCGCTGCCAACCTGCATTCGAGGGGTCAGTCTTCGCGAGGCGTCGCATCAGCGCCAATGACTCGCGGTAGGCCGACAAAGCCCTCTTCAGATCGCCCTGTTCACGCCACACGTCGCCTCTTTTATTAAGCAGAGTAACGCGCTCCCGAAGCCAGTAAGCCTCCAGAGCCTTGTCCTCAGGAAATTGCGCCTGCCAATCCGTTAATGCACCCAATGCGCGACTCACCAAGTCGAGCCGACCTAGGGCCGTGAGACGGACTGAGATGTGGTAGAGGAGATCGTTCGCCAGCGGGAACCAAAGCCGCTGATCGTCGTCCGCGCGCAAAAGAGCCGCGGCATGCTCCAGAGCGCGGGTCAGCGACAGCGCTCTTTCATTTCCAAAGCTGTCGCCACTAACCTCTTTGAGATGCCCGCTCAGCCAACGTGACAAGTATTCGCGCAGCGCTGGGTCAGAGCCGGTTTCCTCCCTTGCGAAGCGATAACCGAGAACGTGAGTGAACTGCCAGTGATCGGATTCCTCCGATCTCCTCAGGAGACCGCGCTGCACCAATGTCTTGAGCGCACCGCGGACAATCGCAGCGCTTTCTAGGACATCGTGCAAGACCGCCAGCATGGCGCCGAGCGGGAAGGGCGCGCGAGCGAGAAGACCTGCAGCTGCAAGAAGTCGCTTCGCCAAGTCATCGAGTCCCCGAACGCTCCGATTGAAGAGCCACTCCAACGTGTGCTCGGCCTGCTTCGGATCGCTGAGTCCAAGAAGCCCGCTAGCTTGCCAGTCCGTAACCAGTTGTTCCGGTTCGTCGTCGTCGCGAGCGAGAAGATTGCCGGCCCAAGTGAGTGCGAGTGGATGGCCGTCAACCAGCGAAAGAACCTGCTCTCGCACCAATCCCGTCACCCGACCCTGTGTGAGTGAGTCCAGCAACTCCGCAGCGACGTTGGAATCCAAGGCCTCCGTCAATTTGACGCTCTCTGTCGGAACGGCCTGAGTACTCAGACGGGTCATCAGCAGATAACGGTTCTGCGGCGAGAAGACACTGCAAAGCTCCAGGATTGTGGTGCGGCCGTCATTGCCGTCCGCTTCCTCGCCGCCTTCGAAAATGATGAGGATGCGGCGAGTACGGCAGGCTTCGTTGGCGCGCTCGCGCGCGGGCGAGGAATCCCTGAATTCTGGTCCGCGCAGCGCATTGGCCAGGTTGTTCCAAACCGGCTCTGCGAGACCTCGATACGTGTAGAGATCGAGGAACACGACACCATCCGGGAACGGGCTGTCGGCAATCGCATCGCCAACGACCGCACGAACCGCCTCGGCCGCCAGCGCGGTCTTGCCCATCCCGGCCGGCCCAACCACGGCGCTGTTCTTTCCAGCGCGCAGACGCTCGGTAAGTTGCTTCAATTCCGTTTGCCGGCCGAAGTGTTTCTCCGCGGCCGGAGGCAATTCGCACGGTACGCGAAAAGTATCGCTGGCGCCTCTAGTCTCTACCTGAACGATCACTCGCTGTGGTTCGGTAGCAGTAATCACGGGCAATGATTGCGGTTGCTTCAGCGTCGCAGAGCGTGCCACGAGTACGTAGTCGTTGAGCAGTTCGCGCACGGCGTCGCAGACTTGCGCGTCGTGTTCGCGCGGCTTGGCGATGGACAGATGGTCTTCATCGAGCGGCACCGCGTCAGGACCGACGCCAGCCTGCGAGGACGTTGCGTTGACGATCGGCAGCACGCCCATCACAGGCCGCTTCTCGTAGTAGGTGACGGTTCGGATGCCGAGACCGAGGCTGTGATTCCGGTACCAGTTGTACAGATCGAGGAGGTGCGCGTCGTGAGCGCGGAGATCGTCAATGCTCACCGTGGTGCCGAAGAGAGTGCGGAAGGCGTCCAACAGAGACGCCAGCTCTGCTCCATTGTGCGGTGTTGCGAGGAACAGGACCGCGCGCGTTTGCGCAGCTACCTGTTTCTTCCGTGGATCATCGTCGGCGTCGTCGGCCTTGCGCAGAATCTGTTTGACCAGCAGACCGCCGAGGCTGTGGCAGATGAAGAGCAGTGGGCGCTCGCCGAGGTGTTTTTGCACCATGCGGTCGAGAACCTGACCGGCTCGATCGGGGAGGGCCATGCTGTATCCGGCGTCGCGATCGCCGCTGAAAAATCCGAGAATGCAACCCCACCTCGACGGACTCGCAGCGTATTCGAGAGACCAAACCCCGACCTCGGGAAACTCGTCGGCCAGCCAGTGTGGCCACGAAGAGTTCTGGTCATAGCGCCACGTGGCAGCGTAATCGCCGCCGAGGCCGTGGACGAAAATCACGTCGGCCTTGCGATTGGGGTTGTCACAGCCTGCGATCTCGTGCAGTCGGCTCAGGGTTCATCCTTCCGGAAATCGATCCGATCTTGTTTGTGGGGAAGCGTCAATTTTACACGCCGACTGCGACGCGCTTGGACAATTCGTCAAGTTCCAAAAACGCAAGCCGGCGAAGCCGGCGTAAGAACCGTAGGTGTGCCGAGCATGCTCGACAGCTTGGAAGTGAGAGTCTTCTGTTCAACCTGATGGAGGTGAAGAACTAGCGAAGCGCAAGGAGAAAGCCGCGAGGCTAATCTGAAAGAAGCGTGAAGCAAACCTGTGGGTCGATGGACAAGAACCTGATAGGAGGCGTGACCGTTGGACGAGTCAGCCTACCGTGACGAAGTCCATATCCATCAAGAACGCGGAGCGTAGATCAGGCGATCGTGCAGAGAAGGCAGTCGAGCTTACCTCGGGAGATCTGCGAGGGCTGTTCCGAAGTGGGAACTGAGGAAACCGCAAGGAGACCTGATCGCCACGCAGAAGTCAGCAGCGGGCGTAGTAGGGTGAGAGCCTGAAGGCCCAAACAGTTGGTGCGCAAGTAGGAATCGAAGACTCACGGTCGACATGCGGCAGAAGATCCAGCTAATGCTGGCCTTCACGTAGGTCCAGAGGGTGAAGCCCGAAGGAACCCGCGGGAAGGGACCGAATCGGCGGTGGCGGAATCGACGACGAACGCGAAGCCCATCACGATGATGGGCTGAACTGGCTGAACCGCCGTGTGCGGACCCGCACGCACGGTGGTGTGGGAGGGGGGAGGGCCGTGAGGCTCCCCCTATCCCGATCCCACGGCTTTCAGCCGTGGGGAGGCGGATCGCGTTAGGGTGACCGTGTCGCGGCTAACGTACAGCTCGCACCCAACCTCAAAAAGCGATGGCCTTGCCACGCGCACTCCATAGCCTGATGGGCCCGACGCACCGTTGTTCAGCAGGCTCACAGTCGGCATAATTGGAAACCGTTCCGGTCCCCACAATCTGCATTCCAACGACGGAGAAGGAGAGAGCTCATGTCCAGGAAGAGAAGTTTTGTGTCCATTCTCGCGATCTGTTTTGTCCTCGCTTCGGCCGCGCCCGCGATCGCGGACGAAAAAGCGGATGAAAAATTTGCGGCCGGGCTGAAGTTTGGGCTGGAGAAGTATGTCGGCCAACTGGCCAGCATGGGTTACAACACCAACTGCAGAGCCAAGGACCTCGACTACAAATCCGACGACTCCTGGTACTGCGGCCTCTTCGCTACGCTGGCCGGCGACGAGAAGGAGAAAGAGTTCAAGGATCGGATGCTCCACAACATGGCCAAGATCCGCGGCAGCCTGGCCAACATCGAGACCGGGATCGCCCAGATCCAGGAGCAGCAGCGGCAGATCTATGACCTGAACAAGCTCATCCTGCTCAAGCTCGACGAGGTCGGGCCGGAAACGACGATCGGCAAGAACGTCTCGCACATCCGCACGGTGTACGACGAGCAGTTCGCGCGCATGTTCCGGAATCCGCTGGAGGGAAGCGCGCAGCCGACATCACTCGATCCCGAGCGGATGCGCAGCTTCGCGCGCCAGGTCATTTTCAAAGACCGGATGGAAAACCTCCTCGGCGTCATCAACGACCAGCTGGTCCGCTCGCAGGTCGGCGGGAAGGAGCCGTTGCTGCGCGCGTACGCCAGGCGGGCCTTCGAGCAGATCAAGAACGATCCGGCGCACGGCCTCGAGCCGGCGTACGTCTATCTCGAGTCGACGGTGGACGGCCTCCTGGCCGACCAGCGCAAGGGTTACGTCCTCTACGTCTGGGCCGCGGAAACGCTGCAGTCGGACTGCGAGGTGGCCACGACCGAGGGCGCGGCAGGCAAGATCACCGCGGAGCAGGCCACCGCGCGATGCAAGTCGTTTCATGAGTTGCCGCATACCGCGATGGAGTACCGCGCCACCTTCGCCGATCACGTGCGCGCGCAGCTCAACGAGCTGAACGCCGGTCTCGAGTATCAGGTCCTCGCTGCCAGCAACTCGCACGCGCGGCAGGCCAACTTCATCATCCCTGCCGCCGAACCGCTTTTCCGGCGCGTCGATCTCTTTACCGCCGGCAACAACGGTGAAAGCCTCGGCATCCGCGGCCGCGTCATCACCATGGGAGATCGGTTCGATGGACGTCTCTTGATCGCAGGCGAACCGCGCACGCCTTCCGGCGTCACGAATACCGTCACGAATCGGGAGGGACGCACTGACTGGTGGAAAGGGTCGAAGCGGGGCGTGTACGACCAGATCCATTTCAGCGACCAGTGGAAGATCTACCACTACCGCGTGCCGTCAGCGACCGCAGGGACGTACGCCATCGACACCTGGCTGCCTCACCGTCCGCAGATCACAGTAGCCAACGTCACCCTCGGCACGGGAGACACGCAGACGACCGTTCCCTTCGGCAGCTTCACCGCCATCGATCGCGCCGGCGGCGGCTACGCGCTGCTCAGCGGCGAGTGGGACCACGTCAAGAAGGACGAGATCAAATGGGTCGGCGAGCTGAAAGAAGGGCGGAACGATTTCTTCCTCGACGCGGCGAATACGCGCGCCGGAATGCTCTACACCGGCGACCTCATTTGGGCGGCCTCGAGCGCTCCGAAGGACCAGTACATCGATGTCAACAAGTACTCGTATGCACGGAGCAAGAAGGTCATTCGCAATCCGAAGGGGGGCGAGCTGACGCTCCACGCGAACTTCGGCGATACGCTGCAGAAAGTTTGCGGGGAGAGTGCCTGCGCGGAGTTCGAACACAACCAGGTGCTCAGCCGCCTCCTCAGTCTCTCCAAGCCGCTGTTCGGCGGCCGTTCCGCGGAAGTGACGGTCCGCGCGGCGCTGGTAATCGACGACCACGGCGAAACGGGAAGCAACGGTCTCGTGTGGGAGAAAAGCGGCAATACCGACTCGGGATTCTCGGATCGTCAGTCGGCGCGCACAGAATCGAAGCGTATCCGCCTCGACGACAGCGGCACCCACATCCACTTCGGCGGCGGCGTGAAGATGAACGCGCAGACGTCGACGACGAGCGACACGCGCTGGACGATGTTCGGGCTGATCTTCATCGACAACGCCTATCTGACCGAGTAATGACGCGAGCACAAGGGCGCCGGCCGAAGGCCGGCGCCCTTTCGCCCGTTAAAACGGGCTCACGAGACTGCGCGGATCGAAAACCCCCATCTGAAGATGGGGGCTACGGTCCTTACGGCGGCTACGGCGCCGGACGTCCTGCAACGCGCTGACGCTGGAGTTGGCCATGCCAGCTCTGTAACCGAATCAGGCCCGTCGTTTCTCAATCCTTGGTCTGACACCTGTCAAGCCCGGACCTGTCGCTGTCAGGCCCTGGCTTGTCGTCCCACAGGCCGAGGCCTGTCGTGGCTCGATCCATGGACTGAGGAGTGACAGGGGCCGGCCTGTCATTCTCAGGCCTCGCCCTGTCGTCGACACGACGCACCCTGTCGTCGCTCAATCCATGGACTGTGCGGGACGAGGCGTCGCGTGTCGTGCTCATGACGCGCCTCGCCAGCGACACGATCGAGGCGCAATCATCGATCGTTCGGCAGGGAACATCGAAGTTTTCTTCGCGGGTGGTTAACAACTGGCGGGCTGAAGCGTCTAATCTAATTATGGCGACGAACGCAAACAGCCGCACCGCCTCCGCAAGGAAAGCGAAGAGCTCGCGGCGACAGGTGCGTTCCGGCGGAGCGGGACGGAATCACCGGGAGCGGTGGATTCGTCCGTTCCGGCGCACGCATCGCGCGATCGATTCCAGTCTGCGGCTGATCGCTCTCTCCCGCTTTCTCCTCAATGAATGCGAGGCGTTCGCCGGAGTGCGTCCGCGATGGGCAACACGCCAGCTCAAGCGGGTGTCGAGCCGGCTCGCGGAGGCATCGGCACGGTTGGAGCGTGGCACCAGGTGCATGTTCGCGACGCACGCATGCGTCGCCTATGCCCCGGAAACCGGGGGTAACTCGTTCCAACGGCTGACCCGCGCCCTGGAGGATTGGGTGGACGCCGCCATGGAGATTTCCCTGCTCTGCGACAGGCTGGACGACACGTCCGCCAGGCTGGCCGCGTACTTCAAGTCCGGGATGGCGCCGCCGCTCGATCTCGTCGAGCTTCTCGATAAGAAAGGACCCACTCCGAAGCTGATCGTCTTCCGGCTTCCGTCGCCGAGGGTCTTGTCGATCGAGAACAACCGCATTTTCTGTATTCATGTCCGGCGTCAACGGTCGGCTCGTGTGACCCTCGCCGAGGCTCCAAGACGGATCTTCAGGGGCCGTGCTCCTCCGCTCGTCTCAACCTGCTCGCTCTGACCACCGCAAGTTGAGACTGAGAAAAGAAAGGAGGACATTTATGTCCACAGTCAATGAAGTACCCATTACACAGACGTCCCACGCCGATATCGCGCAGGAGCGTGTCGCAGAAGTTCGCGCCATGAGGGAGAAGATCCCGAATCTCGTATTTCCGGATTCCGCCGGCGCAAATCGGAAGCTGATCAGCGCCGCCACGGTTCCGCCGGAGTTCATCGAGCTGTCGGCGGTGGCGGTGAAGAACAGCGAGTCACTCGTCCGGAAGGGAGGCGCCGATCCGGAGCAAACCCGCGACCTGATGAGCTACGCCGAGGCGTACTCACCGCTCGCGGATGAGCTGGAGGCGCTTGCTCACTTCATCCGTCACAGTGTGATTTCGGCGAGGCACAAGGCGGGGAGTAACGCTCTGACCACGTACGCGATGGCGCAGGTTCTGGCGAAACGTCCCGAGACCGCCGATCTCGCTCCGCATGTCGCCGACATGCGCCGCGCCCTCGGCAAGCGTGCCCTGGCACGTGTAGCCAAGCCGAAGCCCGTCCCGACGCCGCAGACGTAGTGCGGAGCCGGTTCGCGTAAGGAAGCCCCGCGCGGGCGCGTCCGAAGGCGCGCCCGCGCATTTGTCTGTTGTCAATGGTCCCGAGCCTCGCCAGCACAGACAAGAGTGTCTGTGCCACACCGGCTCTGCCGGTAATGGCATTCACTCGAATACGGCAGGATCAATGTGGCACAGACACTCTTGTCTGTGCTTTGGCAAGATGCAGCGCCTGGTATTGCTAACCCGGGCGATGGCCTTCAGCGCAAACTCTTCTCCGACTCCGCATCGAAGAGATGCATCGCGTCGATATCGACCGACATCGAAATCATCTCGCCGGCGCGCGGCGTGACGGTCGGTTCGAAGATCGCTACCAGCTTGGATTCGCCGCTGCTGGCGTAGACGATCGTTTCGTGTCCGATCGGTTCGACGACGTCGACGTTTGCGGGGATTGGTCCGTTCGCGGAGTGGTGAAGGTGCTCAGGGCGGATTCCGGCCAGGACTCGCTGGCCCTCGGACACGCGACCGCGGAACTTTGTGGCCAGTGGCAGCGTGAAGGATGACGTTGTCAGTGTTTCGCCGGTGACTGTCGCGGCGATCAGATTCATCGGCGGTGTGCCGATGAACTGCGCGACGAATGCATTCGCGGGCGACTCGTAGACTTCGCGCGGGGTGCCGACCTGCTGGATTTTTCCTTCGCGCATGACGGTGATGCGATGGCCCATCGTCATTGCTTCGACCTGGTCGTGCGTGACGTAGACCGAGGTCGTGCCGAGGGTGGCCTGGAGTTTCGTGATTTCGGCGCGGGTCTGGACGCGGAGTTTCGCGTCGAGATTGGAGAGCGGCTCGTCGAAGAGAAAGACGGCGGGCTGGCGGACGATAGCGCGGCCAACGGCGACGCGCTGGCGCTGTCCGCCGGAGAGGTCCTTCGGTTTGCGTTCGAGCAGATGCGACATGCCGAGGATTTCGGCGGCCGAGGCCACGCGCTTCGCGCGCTCGGGCGCGGGCACCTTGCGCATGCGCAGGCCGAACTCCAGGTTCTCGCGCACGCTCATGTGCGGGTAGAGCGCGTAGCTCTGAAAGACCATGGCGATGTCGCGGTCTTTCGGCGCGAGGTTGTTGACCACGCGGCCGCCGATCGAGATCGTCCCCGCGCTGACCTCTTCGAGGCCGGCGATCATCCGTAACGCGGTCGACTTGCCGCATCCCGAGGGACCGACGAGCACCATCAGTTCGTGGTCTTTCACGTCGAGGTTGAGGTTCTCGATGACGGAGACATCGCCGTACCGCTTGGCCACTTCGCTGAAGGTCACGCCGGACATGGCGCTAGGGTAGCGGAAAAGGGCCGTCGGCGGTCAGGGGAGCTCAGCAGCGCAATGTGGCAGGCCGCTCGCAGTAAACAGGCTCATGCTGTCCCGTCCTCGTAAGCCGTTGCTCATCGTCCCGATCCGCGACCGGCGTCAGCGCCGCCGAATCCTGACGATCCGGAACTGCGCGATTTCGATGCTGTCGGTAGCGGTGATCTTCGCGACGGTCTCGGTCTACAACGAGGCGCGCCGCGCGCCGGCGGGGGAGTACGGCCGCCTGTTCGGGAGCCAGGTGCCGGCGACGAACACCGCCATATCGCGCAAAGTCGACGTCGTCCAGGAAGCGCCGGTGGATGACCAGCGCGCCGCCGATCCGATGCTCGTCGCCCCGGCCGCGCGCGAGCAACTCCTGCTCGCGAATTCGAATGTTCCGCCAGCCGCTCCTGCGCCGCAGACCGTGACCGTACCGGTTGCCACGCCGGTTCCGTCGCCATCTGCAATCGGCCGCGTCGGCGGACACGGAACGACGATCGTCGGCGACGGCAACGGAGTGGCGATCGTGCACGCGTCGACGACGGCGTCGACGACCACCGCCGCGCGGCCGGTGCTTTCGGGCGGGATTTTCAAGCAGCAGTAGGATCGACGAGAATCGATTCACCACAGAGACACAAAGATCACAACGAGACTTTCTTCGTGTTCTTTGTGTCTTTGTGGTTCATCGCTTTCTCCAATCGGACGCATGACAGAATGCGCCCATGTCGCAGGCGATCACCTTTGGCACCGACGGCTGGCGAGCCGTCATCGCGGACGGATTCACGTTCGACAACGTGCGCCGCGTCAGCGACGCCATCGCCGTCGCCGCGCGGACGTTGGAACCGCCGGACGGCATCGACCGCAACGCGCTCGTGGTCGGATTCGACCGGCGATTCCTCTCGCGCGAATTCGCGTCGCTCGTCGCGGAAACGTTGAAAACCGCCGGATTCCGCGTCGTCCTCTCGAACGCGCCGACGCCATCGCAGACGATCTCCTTCACCGCATGGCGCCGCAAGCTCCTCGGCGGCGTCGTAGTCACCGCCAGCCACAATCCCGCCAAGTACAACGGACTCAAATTCAAAGCGTGGTACGGCGGATCGGGCCTTCCCGAGATGTACGCCGCGATCGCGAATGCCCTCGGCGAATCATCTCGGCGCGACGGCGGCTCGATCGAAGAATCCGACCTGCTCGATGACTACGTGGCCGCGTTGCGCGCCCAAGTAGCCGTGTCGAAAACCGTACGCATTCTCCACGATCCGATCCACGGCGTTTCCTCCGGCCTCCCGTCGCGCATTCTCGGCATCGACGTCGCCACGATCCGCGGCGAGGTCAATCCCTCCTTCGGCGGCGTGAACCCGGAACCGATCGCCGAAAACCTCGGCGCGTCGATGGATGTGATGAACGGCGACTACGACCTCGCCATCTGCAACGACGGCGACGCCGACCGCCTCGGCATCCTCGACGAAAAAGGCGCGTTTGTCTCGCCGCAGAAAATCATCGCGCTGCTCGCGCTCTACCTCGTCCGCGAGAAAAAAGTGACCGGCGAAATCGTGAAGACGTTCTCGACGTCGCGCCTCGTGGAGAAGGTCGCGCGCGCTCTCGGAACTGGTTTCACGGAAACTGCAATCGGCTTCAAGTACGTGGCCGACCTGATGCTCACGCGCAACATCCTCATCGGCGGCGAGGAGAGCGGCGGCATCGGTTTCGGCCACTTTCTTCCCGAGCGCGACGGCATCCTCTCCGGCCTCCTCGTCGCCGAGTGCATCGGGCACTACCGAAAACCGCTGTCGGAGATCGTTGATGCGATGGAATCGGAGTTCGGCGCGCTGCACTACGACCGGCGCGATCTGAATCGCCCGATGGACGTCTGCGCGCGCCTGATCGACCGCGTGAAAGCCGGCGATCTCGATACGGCATTCGGTCCCGGCTTTGCCAATCGCGAAGAAAAAGACGGCGTGAAGATGAACTTCGCGGATGAGTCGTGGATCCTCTTCCGCAAGTCGGGCACAGAGCCGATCATCCGGATCTACTGCGAGAGTCCGTCTGCTTCGAGGGTGGGGTCGATGCTCGATACCGCCGTGCGCGAGTTGGATAGACGTTGAACCACAGAGACACAAAGGACACGAAGAGATCCCTCTGTGCTCTTTGTGTCTTTGTGGTGAAATCGATTTTATGAGTGCCTGGCGCAGCGCGACCTACGTTGTCGTAATTCTCTGGATCGCGGCGATGGCAAGGCTGTTCATCGCCGACGTCTGGGACGAGACGAGCGCGCTGGTGGTCTTCGGCGATGCGCATCAGAGCGCGATGCAGATCGTCGCGATGATCCTGAAAACGCCGCTGCCGTTCTGGCGGCCCATTCCTACGATCTTCGCGGCGCTGACCATTCACGCCCTCCCGCCGAATGTCGCCTGGCCGTTCCTGCGAATCGTCAACATGTTGACGATCCTGGCCGCCGTCATGCTGATGATTCGCGCGGTGACAAATTGGGCCGGACGCGACGACCGCCGCGATTTCGTTTTCGTCTTCGCCACGCTCTTCTCCGCCGGCGCCATCATCGTGGCCGGCTGGTTCGCGAACATCTTCGACGCCTCGGTGCTCCTGCTCGCTGCGTGGGGACTGCTCCTGGTCACGCGCCGCTGGTTCCTCGAAGCAGGCTTCGTTTTCGGCGTCGCGTTCTTCTTCAAGGAAACCGCGGCCATGGTGTTGCCGCTGCTTCTGATTCTCGTCGCGATCGATCGCATCAAATTTCGTGAAGCCATCAGGATCGCCATTCCGACGATCGCCATCGGCATCCTCTACTTCGGCCTGCGCAGCCTCGTCGTTCCGTTCGGTTCGGCGTCCGATACGCATCAATTTCAGCTGTCGATGCTGCTTCCGACCGCGAAGGGACTCATCGAAAGCTACTGGCGCGAAACGCTCTGGGGAACGCCAGGCGTCCTCGGCTACATCGTCTTCGCCTTCTCGATCGCCGCCATGCGCACCTGGAGCGGGCGCGCGGCATTCGTCGCGTACGCCGGCGCGGCGGTCGTCCTGTACCTCTCGATGTTCGCGACGTATCAGGGACACGACCTCATTCACTATCTGATGTTCGTCCCGCGGCTCTACTTCATCCCGGTCACGCTCACACTCTTCGTCTTCGCTGTCGATCGCCGCTGGTGGGCCGTGGCGGTTCTCGCCATCCCGCTCCTCATCGGCGCAATCGGCACCTACACGCGTTACGAGCGCTTTCAGCGCAGCTACCGCAACCTTTATCGCTACGCGGCCACCGCCGCGAAGCCGGTGGGGATCGACTACGCCATGAAGCCGCTGCACGATCCGCGGCGCGGCATCGAAATCGGCGATTTCCCCGATGCGCCGGTGCGCCTCGATCCAGTGAACGGGCTGCTGGTCAGAAAGGAACGTTGAACCACAGAGACACAGAGGTCACGGAGAGATTCCTCTGTGCATCTCTGTGTCTCTGTGGTTCAAGTCTCGTGAGGCTTGCACTAAACTTCGCTCGTGGCCACACCTGAACAGACCGAAACGATCCGCACGCAGTTCACGCGCGAGAGCATCATCGACGACTACCGCGTCGCATGGCGCTCGCGGCAGGCCAGCCTGATCGGGCGCAGGGAAGTGCTGACCGGCAAGGCCAAGTTCGGCATCTTCGGTGACGGCAAAGAGGTCGCGCAACTGGCCATGGCCCGCGCGTTCCGCAAGGGCGATTGGCGCAGCGGCTACTACCGCGATCAGACCTTTATCTTCGCCTCAGGCATCGGCACGCTCGACGAATTCTTCGCGCAGCTTTACGCGGACGCCGACGTCGAGCACGAGCCGTGGTCCGGCGGTCGTTCGATGAATTGTCACTTCGCCTCGCGGCTGCTCAATCCCGACGGCTCGTTCCGCAATCAGACCGACAGCTACAACACCTCGGCCGACGTTTCGCCGACCGGCTCGCAGATGCCGCGGCTGGTCGGACTCGCGTACGCGTCGAAGGTCTATCGCGAGCTCGAAGAGTTGAAGGCCATGACGCAATTCTCGCGCAACGGCGACGAGATCGCCTGGGGCACGATCGGCAACGCCAGTTGTGCCGAGGGGATGTTCTGGGAGTCGATCAACGCGGCTGGAGTGCTGCAGGTGCCGATGCTCGTCTCCATCTGGGACGACAACTACGGCATTTCGGTGCCCAACGAATTCCAGATGACGAAGGGGCACATCTCGGAGCTGCTGAAGGGGTTTCAGCGCGATCCGAAACAGAAGAGCGGCTACGACATCTACATCGTGCACGGCTGGGACTATCCCGCGCTCTGCGAGACGTACATCGCCGCGGCGTCGATCGTGCGCATGGAACACGTGCCGGCCATCATTCACGTCGACGAGATGACGCAGCCGCAGGGGCATTCGACCTCCGGCTCGCACGAGCGCTACAAGTCGAAAGAGCGCCTCGATTGGGAAGTCGAATTTGACTGCATCAAGAAGATGCGCGAGTGGATGATCGGCCACGGCATCGCCACCGCGGACGAACTCGACGGCCTCGAAAAAGAGGACCTTCGCCTCGTGCGCGAAGCGCAGCGGCGCGCGTGGGAAACGTATCGCGGTCCGATCGATGCCGAGGTCAGGACGGTGCTCGGGTACATCGACGAGCTGTCCGACCTCGCGAAGGGTTCACTCGACGACGTGATTCAGTTAGCCGATGAACGTCTGAATCCGAATTGGAAAGGCCTCGACACCATCAAGTCGGAACTGCAGAGCATTCAGTCGCCGTATCGCCGCGACGCGATGAAAGCGCTGACCAGTGCCCTGATCGCGGCACGCGAATCACTCGCAGGCCACGAAGACATCGCCAATCGCATCGCCGACTGGCGCCGCGAGCGCGAATTCGCCATCGCCGCGCTTTACGACGATGAGCTGTACAGCAGCGGCATCGAGTCGGCGCTCAACATCGACGAAGTCAAGCCGCAGTACGGCGATGATGCGCCGGAGAAAAACGGATCCGAGATCATCAACGCCTGCTTCGACGCCGCGTTCCAGCGCTATCCCAATCTGATCGCGCTTGGCGAGGACGTCGGCAAGCTCGGCGACGTCAATCAGGGCTGCATCGGTCTGCAGGAAAAGTACGGTCTCTATCGCGTTTCCGACACAGGCATCCGCGAATGCACGATCGTCGGTCAGGCCATCGGCATGGCCTTGCGCGGACTGCGGCCGATCGCGGAAATTCAGTACCTCGACTACATTCTCTACGCGATCCAGATCCTCTCCGACGATCTGGCCACGACGCGCTGGCGGACGCGCGGCGGGCAGAAGTGCCCGGTCATCATCCGCACGCGCGGGCATCGCCTCGAAGGCGTGTGGCACTCCGGTTCGCCGATGTCAGCGATCATCAATCTCGTGCGCGGCATGCGCGTCTGCGTCCCACGCAACATGACCCAGGCCGCCGGCTTCTACAACACGATGCTCCGCTCCGACGACCCGGCCATCGTCATCGAAGTGCTCAACGGCTATCGCATCAAGGAAAAGCTCCCCACGAACATCGCCGACTTCACGCTCCCCCTCGGCGTCCCCGAGGTCATGCGCGTCGGGACCGACGTGACGCTGGTCAGCTATGGCGCCACGCTGCGTATCGTCATGGAAGCCGCGGAACTCCTCGCGCAGGCTGGCATCGACGCCGAGGTGATCGACGTCCAGACGCTGCTGCCGTTCGATGTGCGCGGCGTGATCGTCGAGTCGCTGAAGAAAACGAACCGCGTCGCCTTCATCGACGAAGACGTCCCCGGCGGCGCCACCGCGTACATGATGCAGAACGTCCTCGAACGCGACCGCGGCTACGACTTCCTCGACTCCGAGCCGCGCACGCTCCCCGGCAAAGAGCACCGCCCCGCCTACGGCTCCGACGGCGACTACTGGTCGAAACCGAACCGCGAAACGATCTTCGAGTGCGTCTACGAACTGATGCACGAAGCGATGCCGAAGAAGTACCCGCGGTTTTTGTAACGCGAACCGCGCCCGTTAACGCTCGGGCGCAATGAGGGGAACCGTCGGGAAGTAGGTGCGGTAACGCCGAGCGTCTCGCGTCAGGAGCCGCATTTCTGAGACCGCCGCGTGAGCGCCGATATAAAAATCGGCGAGCGGAACATCTTTCATCCCCCCGCGGCGGCGATAGGCCAGGAACGCTTTGCCGGCGAGGAACGCAGCTTCGTACGGTAAATCCAGGCGGCGAAAATGTTCCTCTGAAACGATATCGTTCACCTCTTCCACCGTACGGATATGAATCGACACCTCGGCGTAGATGATGGGGTTGATGGCCAGCGTTGATTCGTTCCCCGCCCGCGATAGCGCTTCCGCGGACCAGTCGGCCCACTGCGGATCTTCCGTGATCACGTCGAGGAGAACGTTGGTGTCGACGAGCGTGTACATCAGCTACTTTCGCGTCAACGCCATGATTTCATCGGTGGACATTCCGCCCTTTGCCCTGCCGCGCATGCGGCTGACGATTAACTCGCCGCGTGTCATCTTCTTCGGGTTTCCGGCTTTGACGAGATGGACGGAATCCCGTTTCACGACGAAGTCGACTTCCGTATCAGGAAGGAGCCCGAACTTCTCGCGGACTTCCTGTGGAATCGTCACCTGTCCCTTGGACGTGATTCGCATGATGACCTACCTTTCTTACTCTTACTGGTAAGAACGATACCACAGATCGCTGCATTTCTCCCCCGGCAACTTCAGGCCGTCGCACACACAACCATCTTTCCGCCCCGACCCCGCAAAGCGCTATCCTCGTTCCAGCATGCCCAACCCGCTATCCCTCGGGCCCGGAACCGTGCTCGATGGCAAGTACGAGATCCTCGTTCGCCTCGGCGGCGGAGGGATGGGGGATGTGTTCAAGGCCAAGCACCTTCATCTCGACGTCTTTCGCTGCATCAAGGTGATGAAAGAGGGGATGCTCGCGGATGAAGGCTACCGGCAGCGCTTTCTGCGCGAGGCACGGCTGGCCACGCAGATTCATCATCCGAACATCGCCGTCGTGCACGATTTCTTCCTCGGCGACGGCGGCAGCTACATGGTCACGGAGTTCATCGACGGCACCACCGTGCGGCAGTGGAGCGCGTCGAATGGACGCTTTCCGCTGCCGCTGGCCGCGGACGTTGCCGTGCAGGTGCTGGCGGGACTCGATCACATCCACCGCCGAGGGTTGCTGCATCGCGACATCTCCGCCGACAACATCATGCTGTCCTACGACGCCGACGAGCGCCTCGTGGCCAAGATCATCGACCTCGGAATCGCCAAGGACGTGAATACGCCCGCGAATGAGATGGCCACGCAGGCCGGCATTCTGATCGGCAATCCGAAGTACATGTCGCCCGAGCAGCTCGGCAGCATCGAGGACGGCGAGCAGCTCGACGGCCGCGCCGATCTCTACGGCCTCGGCGTGGTGCTCTATGAGATGCTGCTCGGCGTCCCGCCGTTCGTCAGCGAGACGCCGCAGGGCTACATCATGAAGCACCTCATGCAGCCGCCGCGGCGCTTCCACGAGTCCGTGAAAGACGTACAGTGGCCGGCCGAGCTCGAAGCGGTGATTTTCCGCGCGCTGGAGAAAGATCGCCGCCGCCGCTACGCCGACGCGCGGGAGATGTCGAAGGCGCTTCAGCCGTTTCTGACCGCGCCCGGCGGCACGCTCGACCGCGATGACGTGAACCGAATTCGCCGCGGTCCGGAACATACGATGCCTGTGATCCGCGTCGCCGATACGACCGAGGCGAAGGCGCGCGCGTTCGAGTTGTCGTTGATCGACGACATCCGTGCGAAGGAAGCGGACGGCGATCGAGCCGCGCTGAAGCGCCTCGCGGAGGCGCATCCGCCGGGCACGCCGGTCGGCGACGCGGTACGCGATGCGTTGTCGCGCATGGGACCAAGCGTTGACGACGAGGGCGCATTTCAGCAGACGTGGGAAACCGGCACCTCGGCCGCGTGGCAGCAGTTCATCGATGCGTATCCCAACTCCGCGCACGCCGCCGAGGCGAAACGCTGTCGCCAGGAAGCGATCGACTTCGAGCTCGCGCTCGCCAGCGACACCGCGACGATGTGGCGCGCGTTCGTGAAGGCGTGGCCCGAGGGGCGGCATCGGCTCGATGCGGATATCCGGTTGCGTTCGAAGAAAACCGATTGAACCACGGAGACACAGAGGCCACAGAGACTCCTCTGTGATCTCTGTGCCTCTGTGGTGCCACGTCATTGACGCTACGCTAAACTTCCCCAATGCGCGTCGTACTGCAGGGCAGCCTTCAACATTTTGCCGCGAGAGAGTTGCTGGCGTTCATCGCCGCGGCGCACAGCGGGACGTTTGATGCGGAGTCGGGCGGGGAGCGCGTTCGGCTCGCGCTGCGCGATGGGAAGGTTGTCGGCGCCGAGGGGGACAGCGACGCCATCGGCGTCATGGCCAAGCTCCTCGCGTGGAGCGACGGCACCTTCAGTTTTTTTCTCGATGATGTTGTCCTTCCCGACGGCGACGTGCACGAATTGCCGGCGCTGATTGCGGCGGCCGAGGAGCGCGTCAACGAAGCGCGCCGCTTCGCCGATCTTTTTCCGGAGGACAACGTCAAGTTTCGCGTCGTCAACCGGCCGCCGGGGGAGATCAACATCACCGCCGAGGAGTTCCAGGTCCTCTTTCAAATCGGCACCGGGAAATCGCCGGCGCAACTGCGCAAAGAAAGCGGACGCACTGCCGCCGATCTCTATCCCATCATCAAACGGCTGCAGGTGACGGGTTTGATCGAGCCGATCGCGCCGATGGACGACACCGCGCCGAATCCGAAACTGAGGCCGGCTCCTGCGCCGGAATTACCGCCGTTCGCTGAAGCGCTCGATCCTGCACCCGCGACGCAGAAGATCGTCGAACCGCCGCACATGGTGGCCACGCTCACCTCGGACGACGGCACGATGCATCCGCTGCTCGAAGAGGAAGAGACCATCGGCCGCACGCCCGCGAACAGCATCGCCCTACGCGACGCCAGCGTTTCCGCGCGTCACGCGCGCGTCGTGCGCACGCCCGAGGGATTTCTGATCGAAGACGTCGGCAGCCGCAACGGGACGTACATCAACAGTGAGAAAGTGGCCGAAAAACGCCTGCTCGTCGACGGCGATCTCGTCCGCCTCGGCAAGATCATCCTGACCTTCAACCTCGCCGCCGAAGCGAAACGGCATCAGTCGACGGAGAGAGACATGATGGCGTAGCAGTAGATCAGTTGATCAGTCGATCAGTAGATCAGAGGGATGCAATCGCGGGCGAAGCTTCCTGATCCACTGATCGACTAATCTACTGATCGACTACGAATCCATGACCTCCTTCGACCTGATCATCGTCGGCTCAGGGCCGGCGGGGCTCGCCGCGGCCTCACACGCGCAGAGCAATGGACTGTCGTACGCGCTGTTGGAACGGACCGGCCATCTCGCGGACACGATCGACGCGTACCAGGCGCGCAAGTACGTCATGGCCGAGCCGATGCTGATTCCGGCGCGCGGCGAGGTGCCGTTCCAGGCCGGATCGCGCGAATCGATCCTGGCGTCGTGGGGCGCGCACGTCAAAGAGAAAAACCTGAACGTCATCTTCAACGCCGAGGTGAAGTCGGTGAAGAAGGAGGGCGGGCGGTTTCAGGTGACGACGGCGAGGGGCGATTCGTTCGATGCCGCCAACGTCATCCTGGCCATGGGAACGCAGGGGAATCCGCGCAAGCTCGGCGTGCGGGGCGAGGATTTGCCGCACGTTCGCTACCGCCTCGTCGATCCGGCCGAGCATCAGGATCAGGATCTGCTCGTCGTCGGCGCCGGCGATTCCGCGCTGGAGATTGCCAACGCCCTGGCCGACGAAAATCGCGTCGGGCTTGTCGTGCGCGGGCCGGAGATCACGCGCGCGAACGACGTACTGATCAAGGAAGTGCTCGGCCGGCAGGCCACGGGTCAGATCACCATCCATTTCAGCGCGAGCGTGAAAGAGGTCTATCCCGGCTACGCCGATCTCACAGTCCGAGGGGATGTCACGCGCGTCGCGGCGGAGCTCATTTTCTTGAAACTGGGCGCCGACGCGCCGCGCAAGTTCTTCGAATCGATCGGCATCACGTTCAGCGGCGCCGGCGCCGACGCGCGCCCGATCCTCAGCCCGGTGCATGAGTCAAGCGTGCCCGGACTCTTCCTCATCGGCGCTGCCAGCGGACGCGATCTCATCAAGCTCGGCATGAATCAGGGCTACGAAGTCATCGAACACCTGATGGGGCGCGAAGTCGAGCCGGCCGACGAAGCGGTGCTGAAAGAGCGCCTGCCGTTCTGGGAAGGGACGGTGCGCGAGCGCATCGCGTTGCTGCGCAAGCGGGTGCCGCTGCTAGCGGCGGCTGACGAGCAGCAGCTTCGCGAGACGTTCCTTTCCGCGCGCGTTCGCGAGTACGCGGACGGCGAGATCATCATCCGGCAGAACGACTACACGAACGACTTTCTCATCATCGCCGCCGGCCGCGTCGAGCTGTGGAAGAAGCCGGAGAAGGCGAATGCCGAGGCAAAGGTGGCCGAGCTGACGGCGGGCAACTTCTTCGGCGAGATGAGCCTCATCTCCGGCCGACGCCGCAACGCGACCGCGCGCGCGGCCGGAGCGACGCGCCTCATCGAAATCCCGCGCAAGGCCATCCTCAAGCTCCTCGGCGCCGCTCCTCGGGCGAGGGCTCTCGTCGATCAGGCCTTTCTGCTGCGCGCTTTCGGCGGCTATCTCTTTCCGGGCATTCCGGAAGCGCAGCTCGGCGAGCTGGTCGAGCTGTCGGTGGTGAATGCGCTGCCGAAAGATGCGGTCGTGTTCAAAGAGGGGGAGGCCGCCGACGCGTTCTACCTGATCCGCAACGGCATGGTGAAGATCTCGAAGAAGTCGGGCGAGAAAGAAGTGGTGCTGTCGTACCTCGTGGCCGGCAACTTCTTCGGCGAGGCGGCTTTGTTTTCGGAAGCCGCCCGCACGGCGACGGTGACGACGATCTTTCCGTCCGATCTGATCAAGCTGTCGAAGCGCGACTTCAACAATTTTCTGGCCGCGCATCCCGATCTTCGCCAGGCGCCTCTGCAGAAGCTCGAAGAGCGCCGCATCGCCTCACTCATCGCCGACGCCACGCCCGGCTCCGGCAACATCCTCAATGACCTGATCCGCGAGGAAGTGGTGATGGGGACGCAGACGCTCATCATCGACGAGCACAAATGCATCCGCTGCGGCAACTGTATCGCCGGATGCGAGGGCGTTCACGCCGACGGGCAGGCGCGGCTGTCTCTTACAGGGATCAAGTTCCACAACCTGCTGGCACCGAATTCGTGCTGGCAGTGCGAGAACCCGATGTGCATGCTGGACTGTCCGCCCGACGCGATCGTGCGCGATCCGCGCGGCGAGGTCTACATCAAAAGCAATTGCATCGGCTGCGGCAACTGCGAGCGCAATTGTCCTTATGACAACATTTTCATGGTCCATAAGGAACCGAAGAAGTCGCTTTTCTCCTGGGTGGCGTCACTTCTGGGCATGGGTCATAAGAGCGACGTGGAGCAGACGACCGCGGTCAAGTGCGATCTCTGCCGCGAAATCTCCGGCGGACCGGCATGCGTGCGGAGTTGTCCGACGGGTGCGGCCATTCGTTTGACGCCGGAGGAGTATCGGTCGACGTTGGAAGAATTGGTCATCACCCGTGGCGAGCGATAGGAAAAGCAAATGTTGAATGTTGAATGTTCAATGTTGAATGTTGAATGCACCGGGACTCCGCTTTTCCATTCAACATTGAACATTGAACATTCAACATTCAACATTGGCTTTTCGGGCGGCCGCGCATGCCGATAGCCCGCTCCGGCGTCCTCTGGCGCCGAATCTTCTTCTTCCTGCTGATCGCAACGACGGTGAGTTTTATTTACTACATTCGCCGCGAATTTCCCCATGGCGGCTCTCGCTTCGGCCTCGCGTACGGCGCGATCGGATTCTTCCTCTGCTACCTGCTGGCCTTTTTCGGAATCCGTAAACGCTGGTATCGCTCCACTTTCGGCACCGTCGAGCAGTGGATGCAATCGCACATTTACCTCGGCATCCTCGCGCTGGTCATCCTCATTTTTCATGCGGGCGGGCGATTCAATGACAAGGTCGCTGTCGCCACGCTGATTCTCGTGGCTATCGTCGTAGCCAGCGGCGTCCTCGGCGCGATTCTGTATGTGGCAGTGCCGCGGATGCTGACGGAAGTCGAATCGAATCTGACCGCGGACGAGATCTCCGAGCAGCTCAATCAACTCGCGAAACAGATGGCGCGCATCGCCTCAAAGCGCTCCGCGCCGTTCCAGCGCATTTACAACCAGCTCATTCGCGAGGACGCCCCGGGATGGCTGGCCGGCTGGCGCCTGCTCTTCCGAAGGATGCGGCGCGGTACAAAGCGGGCAGCCGACTGGACCAATCTTCTCGGACTCGTTGAGAAAGACGAACAGGATGATATCCGGCAGCTGCTCGTCGTCTCGCGTCAGCGTAAAGAGCTGCTGATCCGGCTCATTTATCAGCAGCGCTACAAGAACGTGCTGGAGTCGTGGCTCTACATCCACATTCCGTTCACGATTCTGCTCCTCGTGTTTTCCATCGTTCATGTGGCGGCGGCGTTTTATTACGGGAGGATTACGTGGTAGGCCCTCTCTATCGCGCGCTAAAGCGCGCTCACACGCGGGGTGTCTACGGTTACCCCCGGTTGAAACCGGGGGCTACGGTTCTTACGCAGGCTTCGCCAGCGGTCCGCGCGGGTTCAAATCACGCGACGGAGAATCGACATTGCAGTGATTACGCACGTCCCATTGCCGCGCGAGAGGTGCGTTCAGCGGCATTTCCCGGCGGCGTAGCCGTCGTAAGAACCGTAGCCCACGGCTTCAGCCGTGGGTGGCGGACGGGTCAATCTCGTGAGCCCGCTTTAGCGGGCGAAAGAACGGTGCCCGCGTGAGTTTCGTCATCCAGCGCTCCGCGGGGGGCGGATTGGCGCTGACGCAGGTGCGGCGCGATCTGCTCCGCATTGGGCGGGGGACGAACTCCGAGCTGCGGTCGGAGAACCCGGCCGTCGCGCTCGAACATGCCGTCATCGAGGGCGACGCGAACGGCTTTACCATCACCGACAAGGGCAGCATCACTGGCACCTACGTCAATCGCCGACCCGTCGAAACGGCGCGGCTGGCCAAGGGTGACGTCATCGAGATCGGCGATCTGCGTATCGAGGTGCAGGTCCTCGAGCCGGGGAAGCCGCTCTTCGTCCGCGTCAGCGTGGCGTCGTCGTCGCCGTACTCGGTCGGTGATGACGAAGAAAACGTCGTCGTCAGCGCGGGCAGCGTACGCGGCGGCGTCCTCAAAGCGCCGAAGATCGATTACGTCGACGCCTTCCGGCTGCGGCGGCCCTGGCTGACGAAGCTCTCGATGATCGCGATTCTGATGATCGTCGCGCTGCTGGTCCTCAACGAGCTCGCCAAGCCATCGGAGCGGTCGGCGTTCATGCCGGGCGGGATGTCGTCGAAACACGCCAGCAAGAAAGACCCGACGACCGGCGCCGCGATCGGGAAGAACTGCCGCGCGTGTCACGACCCGTGGCGCGGCGTCTCCGACGCCGGCTGCACGAAGTGCCACGAAATGAAGCCGCACTCGGAATTGCAAAAAGGCGCGCCGGCGTGCGCCGATTGTCATCCCGAGCATCGCGATATCGCGAAGGTGGCCAAGGATGCCGACGTCACGTGCGTCTCCTGCCACGGCAACCTGCTCGCGCACGTCAAGGATCCGGCGCTCCTCGCCACGCGGCCGAAAGAGGATCTCGCCATTACCTTTTTCGGGAGCAGGCATCCCGACTTTTCGCCGCGCAGCGATCCCGACAAACTCCGCTTCAACCACGCACTCCACCTCAACGCCAGCGGAATCCCCAACGGTGAGGGACGGCGCGAAGTGATGCAGTGCGTGCAGTGCCACAAGCTCGTGGAGACGAAGGGAATCGTCGATCCCGTCCGCCTGACGTTCAAGGATCACTGCCAGCGATGCCACAAACTTACGTTCGATCCGAGATACCCCGAGGTGCCGCATGGGGTTGATTTGACGACGGTGTATGGGGCGATTCTGGAGGCGTACGCCGGCAACCGCGACATCGTCGGCAAGAGTCCGGAGGAAACGCGGCGCATCTTGACGTCGCTGCCGCGCGTCGCCACCGACGCGCGCGCCGCGATCAACTTCGAACAGGTCAAGAAAACCAAGTGCACGAAGTGCCACGACATCGATCGCGACGGCAAACGCATCACCGCCAAACCGGAGATTCCGGCGCGCTGGCTGCTCAGGGCAAAGTTCACGCACACCAAGCATCAGGATCTGAAGTGCGAGTCGTGTCACGAAACGGCCCGTGACAGCACTACCACGTCAGACGTCCTGATTCCGCTGCGGGGAAATTGCACGAGGTGTCATGGCGTGCCGTCGGCGAAAATCAGCCGGTGCACGACGTGCCATGGGTATCATGAACATTCCAGACTCGTACCGGTAGCGATGGGTGCTTTGGGAGGCGGATCGGAGATGATCGAGAAGGTTGCTCTGTGGGGCATCGTTCTGCTGTTGGTGGTCGTGCTGGTGCCGGTGAGCATCGCGCTGGTCCAGCGCATCCGGGCCGGCACACCGGCGCGCGCGGCCGCAACCCGCGAACCGATCGTCGAAAACCAGATCACCGCGAAAGTTCCGCCGCTGCGGCCTTCAGATTCGACGCCGGTTCCTCCGCCCGCACCGGCACGGCCGAAGGCGCCCGACGCCACAGATCTGGCTCCGGTTCCGACTGCGCCGGCGGCGGAGTCGACGGAAATGGTGAAGTGGTACGGCATGCTGCAGTGCACGAGCGGAGCGCTGGAAGGGCAGCACTTCATCATCGAAGAGGGCGGCCTCTACATCGGCCGCGATCCGGCCATGTCGCAGGTGGCCATCTCCGACAACCGCATTTCCAAGCGGCACGTTCGCATCATTCCGCGCGATGGTAAGGTGATGGCCATCGATCAGAACTCGACCAACGGCACCTATCTCGCCAAGAATCCGGGCGTGCGCATCACCGACGTCGAGCTCAAACGCGGCGACACGATCATCCTCGGCGACGGCGCCGCGACGTTCGTTTATCAGATCTAGGCCGTGACGGCCGGCGGCGCTGATCGCCCAAGGCTCGGCCCACAGTTGCGTTTCCAACGAGGAGACCATGCGACACGTCCTGATCGTCAGTTTGTTTCTGGCAGCATCCGCGGCGTACGGACAGTGCATCGACGGCGCGATCGGCAATGGTGCGCCGGAGTCGTTCGCGCCGCTTTCGACCGCCGACGTCGATGCCATCGTCAAGGCGGCCGATGCCTCAGCGGGCGGCGGTGCCTCCATCGCGGTCGTCGATCGCGCGGGACGCGTGCTTGCGCTCTTCCATCAAACCAACGCCAATGCGAACAACGACGACCTCGCCGTCGGCGTTGCGCGGACTGCCGCATTTTTCAGCCACAACATGGCGCCGCTGTCGTCGCGAACCGTGCGCTTCATCAGCGGCGTGCATTTCCCGGCGGGCGTGACCAATGCTCCGCCGGCAGCGCTGTACGGAATCGAGAACACCAACCGCGGCTGCGACCTCTTCACCACGTTCAATCCTCCCAAGACCGTTCCGTTGGCGAAGTCGCTCAACGGCGGACCGTGTGACGCGCTCGCCGGCACGTCAGGCTGCGGCCCGGGCATCGTTACCGGAAAGCAGTTGCCCGACGATGGGCCGTATCCGCAACGGGTCGACAACCGGCCGGTCAAAGCCGGCGGCATCCCGCTCTATCGCATCCTCGGCACGAGCCGGGTGACGGACGGAATCATCAGCGACGGCAAACTCGTCGGCGGCATCGGCGTCGTCGGCATCGATGGCGATGCGGATCTCGACGAAGCGATCGCCGTCAGCGGCGCATTCGGTGCGTTGGGTTCGGCAAACGGCCCGATCGCTCCCGTGCCGCAATATCCGCTTCCGTTTCCGGGCAACGTCTTCATCGACGGCATCCGCCTGCCATTTCTCGGCGCGGGACAAAGACTCCGCTTTAACAACGACGGCCTGCCGATCGGGATCGAGCTCGATTCCTCCACGCATCCACTCGGCACTTACGTCATCGCACCGATTACCGGCGGATGCGCCGACAACGAATACCTGGCCGGGCCCACCGGTGGCACATTGAGCGCCGTCGCAGTCGATGCCATCGTGCAGCGCGCCATCGCCGCGGCGAAGAAGACGCGCGCCGTCATCCGCCTGCCGTTGAGCAGCTACGCGCGGATGGTCATCGCCGTCGCTGATCTCAACGGATCCATCCTCGCGCTCTACCGCATGCCCGACGCGACCGTCTTTTCGATCGACGTGGCCGTGGCCAAAGCGCGCAACGTGGTCTGGTTCAGTGGCGCAGGCCGAGGCGACCTCGGCATGCCGGCCGGCACGGCAGTGTCGAACCGCACCATCAGTTTCGGGGCGCAACCGCTCTACCCGCCCGGTATCGACTCGAAAGTCTTCAAAGTCGGCAACGGCCCGTACTATCCGCTCTTCCTGCACGACCTCGCCAATCCGTGCAGTCAGGGCTCGCAAGTGCCCAACGCCTATCAGAACGGCATCGTCTTCTTCGCCGGCTCGACGCCGCTTTACCAGAATGGAAATCTCGTCGGAGGCCTCGGCGTCAGCGGCGACGGCATCGAGCAGGACGACTACGTCACCTACCTCGGCGCCGGCAGTCTTCTCCCGCCGACGAACCGCTGGGCGGATCAGCTCAAAGTCAACGGCGCCCGCCTGCCGATGTTCAAGTTCCCCCGAAGCCCCGAAGGAGTCACGGAGTGCGCAGGGAAGCCGTGCTCGTAGGAACGACGCGGAGCGTCGATCGTAGCGCCGGCGGCCCGCCGGCTGTACCGCCAGAGCCTGCGCTGAGCGCAGCCGAAGGGGCTCGCCGGCTGTTCATCTTCGCCATGCTGATGGCGACATGCGCGTTCGCCCAATCCGCGAGCATCACCATCAACGACAACCAGCCGATGTACGCGGAGGGCGTCCCGTTTACGCTGACAGGAACGGCGCTACCGGGTGCGGTAGTCACAGTATCAATCGAGAAATCGGGCAACGGACAAACCACCGCCGACGCCGTCGGCCACTGGACCTTGCTCTGGACCGCGCCGGTGAAAACCGGCACCTGGACGATCACCGCCACCTCGGGCGGCGCGACCGCGACGCAGCTTTTGCGCGTCCAGATTCAGGGCAACGTCCAGCGGCAACCAATGATCGAGCCGGTCATCACGCGCTACGGCACGCTGGAGATTCCGAATCGCGAGTCGTACCAGGAGATGACCGACCGGTGGCGCATCGTGCCGCCGCCGTATGAGCTCACCGAGAAGCCGAAAGGCCGCGCAATCGGCGCAGAAGGCGCCACGCTCGATCCGTACAACCAGAACCTGATCAAAGGCGACCTGCCGTTTCTCGGCAAGGACTGGTTCTTCAACTTCACCGGCATCAGCGACACGCTGGCCGAGTCGCGCACGCTGCCGACACCGTCCGGAGTCAGCGCCGTCAAGCCCGCGTCGATCACCGTTTTCGGCAAAGACAACCAGAACCTCTTCAACGAAAACGTCATCGCCTCCTTCGATTTTTTTCAGGGCGACACCGCGTTCAAGCCGATTGCGCAGCGCTGGAAAGCGAGGATCATCGGCAATCTCAACTACGTCCATCTGCGCGAAAACGGCCTGGTCAAGCCGGATGTCCGCCGAGGGACGTCGCGCACCGACGGGTATCTGTCAGTGCAGGAGCTCTTCTACGAGCGGAAGCTGCGCGACCTTTCGCCGAACTACGACTTCGTCTCCATCCGCGTCGGATCGCAGCCCTTCAACAGCGACTTCCGCGGTTTCATCTTCAACGACACCAACCTCGGCGTGCGTGTCTTCGGCAACTACGCGTCCAATCGTTACCAGTACAACCTGGCAGTGTTCGACCGGCTGGAGAAAGACACCAACTCCGGCCTCAACACAATGCAGTTCCGCGATCAGCAGGTCGCCATCGCCAACCTGTATTGGCAGGACTTCCTCGTTCACGGCTACACGCAGCAGTTCAGCGTGCACCTCATGCGCGACGCGGCCACCTTCCACTACGACCGCAACGGCGTCCTGGTCCGTCCCGCGCCAGTCGGCGTCTTCACGCCGCACGAAATTCGCGCCGTGTACCTCGGTGAATCGGGACTTGGCCACATCGGCCGCTTCAACGTCGATCACGCCGTCTACTACGTCTTCGGCCACGATGAGTTGAATCCGATCGCCGGTCCCGATCCAACGTTGCAGAATGGCGACGGTGTGCGGATCGGCGCGGGCATGGCGGCGCTCGAAGTCTCGTACGACCGCGACTGGTATCGCCCGCGTCTCGCGCTCTTCTACGCCTCGGGCGATCGCAATCCACGCGACCGCCGGGCCACCGGCTTCGACGCCATCTTCGACAGCCCCAACTTCGCCGGCGGCGGCTTCTCCTTCTTCAACCGCCTCGGTATCCGCCTGGCGGGCAGCGGCGTCGCGCTCGTCGAACGCGGCTCGCTGCTGACCAGTTTGCGCAGCTCGAAGGATGAAGGGCAGCCGCAGTACGTGAATCCCGGCGTGCAGATCGCCAGCGCCGGAATCGACGTCGACGTCACGCCGCGGCTGAAAGCGATCGGAACCGCCAACTACATCCGCCTCGATGCCACCGAGCCGGTCGAAGCAGTGTTGTTTCAAACCAACATCCACAAGACCCTCGGCACCGACATTTCGCTCGGCCTTCGCTACCGGCCGATGCTCAACCAGAACATCGTCATCGTCGGCGGCACGGCCGTGTTTCTGCCGGGCCGCGGATTCAAAGACATCTACGAAAAAAACCGCCCGCTCGTCCACGTCTTTACGAACGTGATTCTGACCTTCTGATGAAACGGATAACGATCGCTCTCGCCGCAGTTCTGGTCATCGCGCTGGCCGTGATCCGCATTCGCGCGCAATCGTCGCCGGAACTTCCGCCGCTGATGCGCCAGACGCAGGCGGAGGCGGATGCGAAGAGTGCGGGATGTCTGGCGTGTCACAGCGGCATCGAGCCGATGCATGCCTCGGCCGCGGTGAAGCTGGCCTGTACCGATTGCCACGGCGGCGACGGCAACGCGCGGACGAAGGATGCCGCGCACGTCAAGCCGCTGCATCCCGAAATCTGGAAGACCTCCGCCAATCCGCAGCGCAGCCACACCGCGCTGTTGCGTGAGACGCCGGAGTTCGTGAAGTTCATCAATCCCGGCGATCTGCGCGTCGCGCAGGAAACGTGCGGCGGATGTCATCAGCGTCAGGTCAACGCCGTCCCGCGCAGCACGATGACCACGTCCGCCGTCTTCTGGGCCGCCGCCAGCTACGCGAACGGACTGCTGAGCCGCAAGCAGGGACTTCTCGGCGAGAGCTATAACCGCGCCGGCAACGCCGCGGCGATCAAGCCCGCTACCCCGCCTACGCCCGAGCAGATCGCGAAGGGTGCATTGCCGATCCTCGTCCCGCTGCCGCGCTGGGAGATCTTCCAGCCCGCCGAGTACTTCCGCGCCTTCGAACGTGGCGGCATCTCGGGCACGAGCTCCTTCCCTGACATCGGCAATCCCTCGCCGGAAGGGGAGGCGGGCAAACCTGACATCCGCCTCGGCAATCGCGGACGCGGCACCGGCCTGCGCATCTCGCCCGCGCTCATCAATCTTCACAAGACGCGGCTCAACGACCCACATCTCTCCTTCCTCGGCACGAACGATCATCCCGGCGACTACCGCTCCTCCGGCTGCACCGGGTGCCACGTCGTCTACGCCAACGATCGCGATCCGCTGCATTCCGCGAACTACGCGCAGTACGGCAACACCGGCCTTTCGATCACCGGCGACAAATCGATTCCGAAAAACGAGCCGGGACATCCGCTGCGCCATCAATTCACGCGCGCCGTGCCGACCAGCCAGTGCATGTCGTGCCACATGCATCAGCCCAACTCCTTCGTCAACACCTACCTCGGCTACACGATGTGGGACTACGAAACGGACGCCGAACTGCTCTGGCCGAAGAAACAAAAGTATCCGACGGAGATGGAGAAACGCGCCTCGCTCGATGCCAATCCGGAAGGCGCCGCGCCTCGCGGATTGTGGAGCGACGAGAAGTTCCTCGAAAACGTATCGAGTCTGAATTCGCAGGCGAAGAACACGCAGTTCGCCGACTACCACGGCCACGGCTGGAACTTCATGGCCGTTTACAAGCGCGACCACAAAGGCAACCTGCTCGACGCTGACGGTAACGTCGTTCCGTTCGACGATCCCGCGAAATTCAAGAAGGCCGTGCACCTGCAGGACATCCACCTCGAAAAAGGGATGCACTGCGCCGACTGCCATTTCTCGCAGGACGAACACGGCAACGGCCAGCTGTACGCCGAGTACGGCAACAATATCGAGATCGAGTGCCAGGACTGCCACGGCACCACCGACGCGTACACGAACCTGCGCACGTCCGGTCCCGCCGCGCCTCCCGGCGGCACCGACCTCCGCCTCGGAACGACTCCGTTCGGCCAGCGCCGCTTCATCTGGGTCAACGGCAAGCTGTATCAACGTTCGATGCTGAATCCGGGCATGCAGTGGGAAGTGATCCAGGTCAAAGACTCAATCACGCCCGGCAATGCGCACTACAACGAGCGCTCCGCGTACGCGAAAACGATCCAGCGCGACGGCACCACGTGGGGAGTCTCGTCTAGCGCCAACTTCGCACACGCCGACGCGAAGATGACCTGCTACGCCTGCCACACGTCGTGGATGACGTCATGTTCCGGCTGCCACTTGCCGCAGGAGCAGAACGCGAAGACCGAAGTGCATCACTACGAGGGCGGCGAGACGAGGAACTACGCCTCGTACAACCCGCAGGTCATCCGCACCGACTCCTTCATGCTCGGTATCAACGGAACGACGAAAGGACATCGCCTCGCGCCGGTGCGTTCCTCGTCCGCGGTCATCATCAGCTCGACGAACGCGCTGAGAGATCGCATTTACATTCAACAACCCCCGATTTCGTCACCGGGCTATTCGAGCCAGGCCTTCAACGCGCACGTTCCGCACACCGTGCGCACACGTGAGACGCAAGGCTGCGGCAGCTGCCACGTTACGAAGGAGAACGACAACAACGCCTGGCTCGCGCAGCTGCTGTTGCAGGGGACGAACTTCGTCAATTTCGTCGGCCGCTATGCGTACGTCGCGGAAGGGAAGGGCGGCTTTGAAGGCATCTGCGTCACCGAGTGGGACGAGCCGCAGGCGGTGATCGGATCGTCGCTGCACAAGATCGTCTATCCCGATTACTACGCGAAGCACCAAGCCAACAAAATCGAGTTGCAAGTCGCGCACACGCATCACGGCGACTCGCGCTCGCTGCAGATGCGCGGTGAGTTTCTCTACAGCGCGAACGGCGAGGAAGGCTTCTCCGCGTACGACATCGCCAACATCGACAACAAGGATTTCTCCGAGCGCATCGTCTCGCAGCCGGTCTCGCCGCTCGGGCAGCGCACGTTCGTGAAGACCAAATTCGCCTCGGCCGTCGCACTGCCGACCACGATGCCGATCGATCCGAACCGCAAAACGCAGTTCCTGCCCGAGAACGAAGAACAGCCCATCCATCCGCTCTACAAATACGCCTACGTCGCTGACCGCGAAGAAGGATTGATCCTCATCGACGTCACCACGCTCGGCGACGCCAATCCGTCGAACAACTTCCTCACGCGCGCGGTCACGTTCAATCCCGGCGGCGCACTCAACGGCGCGCGATCGATCACCGTCGCTGGCCGCTGGGTTTTCATCGGCGCGGACAACGGCGTCGTCATCGTCGACGTCGACAAGCCGCGGACTCCGCGCGTCGTGGCCACGATCCCCGAGTTGAAAGACGCCACCGGTATCGCCGTGCAGTTCCGCTACGCCTTCGTGACCACGCGCGATGGATTGTCGACCGTCGACATCACCGACCCGAGTCACCCTCGCATCGCCGGACGCGTAACCATCGCCGATGCGCGCAGCGTCTACGTCGCGCGCACCTACGCGTACGTAGCCGGCGGCGCGAAGGGAATGGTCATCGTCGACGTCGAACGCCCTGAGAAGCCTTCGATCCTGCCGTGGAACGACGACGGTCCGCACGATACGAACGACGTCAAAGTCGCGTCGACGAACGCCTCGACCTTCGCCTACGTCGCCGACGGCAAATACGGCCTCAAAATCTACCAACTCCTCTCGCCCGAATGGACGCCGGGCTACGCCGGCTTCAGTCCGCGTCCCGCGCCGCGCCTCGTGGCAACGCGCCGCACGCGCGGTCCCGCGCTGGCGGTCTCGAAGGGGCTCGACCGCGATCGCGCCGTCGACGAGGGCGGCAATCAAGTCTCGATCTTTAACCGCATCGGCGCGCGTCCGATGACGCTCCCCGAAATGCAGCGGCTCTACCTCCGCGACGGAGCGCTCTACACCGTCAGCGAGACGCCGACTACGAAGCCGGTTCCGAGGTGATGACGATGAAACGAATGACGATCCTCTTGCTGCTGATCGCTGTCGGCGCTGTTGCGCAACCGGCGTCTGTTCCAGGCCACTACGAAGGCGTCGCCTCCTGCGTCAACTCCGGCTGCCACGGTTCGACCGAACCGTTCAACACCACGCGCATCCTTCAGAACGAGTACTACACGTGGCTCAACAGCGATCGCCACGCGCAAGCCTACAACATTCTCTTCAACGACCGCTCCGCGCGCGTGGCGCGCAATATGCGTCTCAAGGGAAAGGCGTACCAGGAAGCTGTCTGCCTCGATTGCCACACTACGAACGTTCCGTCGCGCCTCGTCTCCGGCAAGATCGACATCGAAGACGGCATCCAGTGCGAAGCGTGCCACGGCCCCGCCGGAGGCTGGCGGGCCGAGCACACGCAAGCTGGCTGGACGCACGAGCAGTCGGTCGCGCGCGGCATGACCGACCTTCGCTCACTTCCCATCCGCGCCTCCGGCTGTCTCTCCTGCCACCTCGGAAACCACAGCAAGCAGGTCGATCACGAGCTGATCGCATCCGGACATCCGATACTCGCCTTCGAATTGGACAACTACACCGAGACGATGCCGCCGCACTGGCGCCGCGACGCCGTCGCGTCCACGCACGGCGCGCGCGCTTTTGCCGTCGGCCAGTCCGCCGCCTTCAGTCAGTCGCTCGACAACCTCGCGCGTCACGCACGCGGCGACAAATGGCCCGAGTTCTCCGACATGACCTGCACCACCTGCCACCACTCGCTCGAAGGCAGCGGATGGCGCCAGGAACGCGGCTGGCCCGGCCGCGCCGGACTGCCGTCCTGGAGTCCGCAGCACTGGGCCGTCCTCCGCCTCCTCGTCGGCCGCGCCAACCCGTCGGCACGCGCGCAGCTCGACAGCAGCGTGCAAGTGATCGCCTCGCGTGTCTCCCGCATGAACGACACGAACGGCATCGCGCAAGCCGCCACGGACGCAAAGCGCATCATCGACAGCGTCACTCCGCAAATCGCCGCCCTGAGCTGGCGCGACGACGACGTCCGCGCCCTCATGCGCACCATCGCCGGCGACACCGACTTCCTCCAAACCGCCGACGTCTACTCCGCCGAGCAGACCGCCCTTGCGCTGCAAAGCCTCGCCGCGTCACTGACCCGCAGCAACCCGCGCCTGCTCAAGAGTCCGATGACCGAGGCCATCGACTCGCTGTTTGAGGAGATCAAGAACCGCGATCGATACGAGCCGTCGAAGTTCGTACAAAAGCTCGCGGCATTGCGTGCAGCGCTTTAGCGCTCGCGATCAGTGCACCACGTCGAAAGCGAGCCGCCGTCCCGGCCCGAAGCGGAAGATGGCAAAGTCCGCGTCATAGCTGGCCGCGCGCCGGATACCCAGACGTTGCATGACGGCGAAACTGGTGCAGTCGACGATGGAAAAGTCCTGATCGCTCCAAGCCACCGCGATCTGCCGGGCAACCTCCACGTCGGCACCGGTCACGGATTCGATCATCGCCACGCTGCCCAGCCGTTCCCAAAAGGCGAGCGCCGGCTTTCTTCCGATTCGGTGGTGCAGGAGGGTCCACGTCTCGATCAGTATGTGATCTGTTGTGACCAGATCCTCGGGAGCGGAGAGGACTGCCTTGGCCCTCTCATGACTTCGGTCTGCGCGGTCAGCGGCGGCGTACCAGGCGGAGGTATCGACGAAGAGACTCAACGTCGTCTGGTTCGACCTGAGCGCAGGCTCACGGTGCGGGGCGCAGCGAACGCCTCGGCAATCATCGCGTCCTTGTTCTCGGCAACGTCACTTGCGACCGAGCGGCCGAGAGCGAAGAGGATCGATGGATCGGTGGCCTTCCCCGGAGAGACCAGATCGCGGACAACGAGGTTGCGGATGTATTCGGCGAATGACACCCCCAGCTCTGCCGCGCGTTTGCGTGCGCGTCGATGCGTCTCGTTATCGAGGGTAATCTGGGTACGTGACATCATGATGGCGCCATCATACAGACCATTCCAATACAAAGTCGAATTCGGCATTTTCCTTGCTCTTCCATACCTCGGGAGAACACGAAAATGCCTGCCAGAAAACGCGAATTGATCGAACCGAATCCCGGAGACAAACGCTATGTCCGCCGCGATGACAAAGGGCGTTTCAACGAATCCGATGACGTGAGCCGTTCGCTGTCGCAGGATGTTCGCAGGAAGGCCTCCAAGGTTTCCAAGCCCGGACAGGGCGACCGCGGCGATCGCAAGTAGAAAGTCGCGGCAGCGGCGCGGTTGGCTTATCATCGTTGCTTCCATGCGTCGGGTGTTACTGGCGGTTGCACTTCTTGCGTTCGCGTCGTTTGCGCGCGCGGAGTCGCTGCGCGTCGTCGCGCCGGCGAATGGCGCCACGCTGCGCGGCGGCTCGTTTGCGGAGTTGCGGTGGACTTCGGCGCGCCTGCCGTCGGATGCCGAGGAGTGGGAAGCGTTTCTGTCGGTGGATGGCGGGAAGTACTACGCCTTCCGCGTCACGCCGCATCTCGACATCAAACTCCGCAGTTTCACGTTTGTCGTTCCGAACGTTGATACGCGCAATGCGCGGATTCTGATTCGCACCGGCGATGAAGTGCACGAACTGCACTTCGAGAGCCGCGACTCGTTCGCCATCGTGCGCGACGCGAAGGCGGAAGAGTCGCTGCCGCGGGTGCTGGCGTCTGCGCGCGGTGAAGCGGCGCGCGATGGCGATCCCGCGGTCATCGCATGGGTGGATGGCGCGCGCGATGGATCGGACGTTACGCGGCAGGCGTCGACGCCGATTCCGTATCCAACGTTCGACGATTCAACGATTGTCGTCACGGAGACTCTGCTCGCTGTCCAGCCGAGCTCAGACCTCCTCTTCACTCCAATCCCGGCTTCGCGTTCGCGTTTCGTCGCGCGGCCGGCGCATCTGCAGAAGGCCGAGCCGCTTCCAGCCGTCGTCGATCTCCTTCTGGCCTGCCGGCGCAGGAACATCTAGTTCCGCTTCGCGCGCCCCGGCCAATCCACAACACCATCGAAGGAGAAACCGATGAAGACGTATGTCTCATCACGATTGCTATTCGCACTTTTGCTATGGATCGCGGTACCGCTCGCCGCGCAGTCACCCAACACCGCCACGATGGTCGTCGTCGTGGTCGACCAGAGCGGCGCCGTCGTGCCGGACGCGCACGTTTCCGTGGTGAACACCGCTACGAGTGCCGCGCGCGAAGCCACCTCGGGCAGCGACGGCCGCGCCACCATTGCCGCGCTGCCGTTGACCGGCAGCTACACCGTACGCGTCTCCAAGACCGGTTTCGGCAACGAAGAGCGGAGTGACATCAGCCTTCGTTCCGGCGAAACGGCCACGCTCAAAGTCAGCCTGCTCGTCACCGGCACTTCGGAAGTGACCGTATTCGGCACGGCTGAAGGCGTGCGGGCCGACGCACAGATCGGCCGTCGCCTCGACACGAAACTGATCGACGAGACGCCGATCCTCGGACGCAAGATGTCGTCGATCCCGCTACTCAACTCCGCATTCCGGCAGGGGAAGGGGACGGGCGATCTCTTCGTCAACCAGACTTACTTCGTCACCGGCGCCGGGTCGCGCCGCACCACCACGTTCACGCTCGACGGCGCGAATGACGACGAGGCGTGGGGCCGCCAGACGATGATCGCCACCATCCCGCTCGGCGCGATTCAGGAGGTGACCGTGCTGTCGAACGCCTTCTCGTCCGAGTACGGATGGACCGCCGGTCCGGCGCTGAACATCGTCACGAAGTCGGGCACCAACAACATGCACGGCGAGTTGCTCTACATGAACCGCCTCGGCAGCGCGCAAGCCAAAACCTTCTCCACCAGCGGCTTCTGCGCGCCGTCGGTGGCCACGTGCGTGACGCCGTCAACGCTTGTTGCCATCAATCCGGTCGACATCCCCGATGCGCTGAATCAGTACTCCGGCTCCCTCGGCGGTCCGATCGTGAAGGACAAAACGTTCTTCTTCCTCACCGCCGACCACACGAGCCAGGATCGTACGACCTTCCTCTCGCCGACGCTGCCCTCGTTCCTCCTGCCGGCAGATGGCGACCTCGCCTACACCGGCCATTACCGGCAGACGCTTTTCAACGGACGCCTCGATCATCAGCTCACGTCGAATCAGACGCTGATGCTGCGCGCGAATGTCGACCGTTTCTACGACGACAACCCGCAGGACGCCGTCGGCGGCACGAATGCGCCGAGCGTGGCTCGCAAGTACTCGCGCGGATCGTGGACGGGGCAGCTGAATCACACCTCCGTCCTGACGCCGGACCTCTTCAACGAGGCGCGCATCGCCTATCTGCATGGCGGTCCGGTCACGAAGTGGGAGGCGCAGACGCTCTCCACGACCTACACCCGCGCCGGCTCCGTGCCGTTCACGATCGGGCAGTCGCGCGTCTCCGATCTCTTCGGCCGCCAGACGCAGTTCTCCGACACGTTGTCGTGGTCGCACGGCAAGCACTACGTCCGCGTCGGCGGCAACGTGATCAACCACACCTCGGGCGGCTTCGGCAGCGAGCCCGGCACCGCGCTCCTCGGCACGTTCACATTCAAAAACACCACGACCAAGCCGTTCGATCAACTGACGCTGGCCGACGTACAGTCGTACACACAGCCGATCAACTTTGGCATCAGCGACTACAACCTCAAGCAGCGGCTCTACACCGGATTCGTGCAGGACAGCATCCAGGTCACCAACGATCTCAACGTCGACGCCGGCCTGCGCTACGACCGGCAGACGCTGACCGACGCGAAGAAAAACTTCGAGCCGCGCGTCGGTTTCGGCTGGCATCCGAACGGCGATCCTCGCCTGGCCGTCCGCGGCGGTTACGGCATGTACTACACGCAGATCCAGTCGAACATCGTCGCCGGCTATCTCGTGAATGGGCTGGACGGACTGACGACCTACACCGCCACGCCGGGACAACTCGGCTTCCCGACCTGCCTGACCGGATCGTGCCTCCCGCTGTCGTTCGATCCCAAGACGCTGCCCGCGTCACAGCTGCCGGCGCGCGACATCGTCATCCAAGCCGGCCGCCGCTCGTTCTACGAAGCACAGTTCGCGAAGTACGGTCTCAACTTCGACAAGCTGCCGTTCTATCCGGACGAGTTGGTGAATCCGAAGAGCCAGGTGATGTCGATCGGCGCCGAGCGCGAATTCGGCAAGGGTTTGTTCATCGGATCCGATTTCGTGCATCAGCACTGGACCGATCTCGTTCGCAACGTCGATCTCAACGCACCGTCCGCGTTCGACCGAACCGCGCCCGGCCAGACTCGCAGCGTCGCCGCCGCGAATGCCACGCGTCCGATCCTCCCCGTCAACGGCGGCGTGCGCCAGGTCAACGCGCTCATGAATCTCGGCGAGGCCGATTACAACGGACTGCAAACGCAGATCAGCTACCGCGGCAACTCACGCTTCTACGCCGCGCTGAGCTACACGCTTTCGAAGGCGACGAACACCACAGAGCCCGACGGCAACGGCGTCGCCCCGAACCAGAGCATCATCTCCCGCCTCGGCGACGAGGAGCGCGGACCGAGCCTGCTCGACCAGCGCCACCGCGCCGTCCTGACGCTCAACTATCAGTTGCCATACAACATCACAGTTGGGACATTGATGCAGTATGCCTCGGCCCGTCCATTCGCCGCCACGACCGGCATCGACAACAACGGCGACGGCGCCAACAACGATCGCCCCGTCGTCAACGGCGCGGTGATGCCGAAATCCGCATTTCGCGGCACCGCAACCTCGGACGTGGCCGCGTTCGTCGAGGGCCGCATCAGGCAATCGTCTTTCGGCACGATCCTGCTGCGCGTCGAAGGATTCAACCTCCTCAACCACGGCAACTACCTCGGCCGCGGCCAGACGGTCTACGGCGACACGGGCACGCCGAACGCCACCTTCGGCCAGTTGGTCGCCGTCGGCACCGCCACGAACGCCATCCCCGCCTTCGCCAACGTCGACCCCCCGCGCATGTTCCAACTGCAAGTGCGCTTCGTTTTCTGAGTGAACCCGTCAGGCATTCGCTATTCGCGATTTGCGAATAGCGAATGCCGACGAAAGAACTACTGCACGTAAAACGGGCGCGTGAACTTCGTGTAGAGGTCCTCGACTTTGTGTACGACGAACAGGCCGAACGGGCTGGGCGTGAACGTGTAGCCAGGCGCGGGATACGGCGAGCATGAGCCGGTTTCGCCCCATTGCGAGTGGAAGACGGTGCCGGGCGGCGGGTTCACGCGCGTCGGCAGTGGATCGGTGACCCAGAGCCATGCCTGCGTCGCGCCGAACTGGCCGGGGGAGCCGACCGGAAGCACCATCGCGTAGCGTTTCGTCAGCGGCGGGTTATAGATCATCGCGTAGGCCGTAGTGCCGCTGCAGTCAGGTGTCGTGAAGAGCATGTTGCTGCCGCCGGGGCCTTGCAGCCCGAGGATGTATTCGGGGCCGACGGCAATCGGCACGGTGTCGCCGCCGGCGAGGCGATAGCTGACGAACGCGTTCAGCTGAATGCTGCCGAAGCGGTCGTCGTATCGGATCACATCGCCGAGCTCTTTTCCTTTTGCATCGACGACCACCGGTGTGCAGCAGCGCATCACTGGCGGGCGCACCGGCTGAACGATCGGCTTTTGTGCGACGACGATCGACGGGACCATTACTAGAGCAACTGCGATCAAAGAACGCATACAACCTCCTATCGAAACGCTCAAACCACGACCTCGGAGAACGCGCGCACGAATGCGTCCATCTGCTCCGGCCGGCCGATCGTGACGCGCATGTGATTGGGCATGGCAGGGAACAGCCGGCCGACGTGAACGCCGCGCGTTCGCATCGCACCGATCAACGAACGCACCTCGCGGCGAACGTCGATCATGATGAAGTTCGTCTCCGACGGCACGATTTCGTATCCAAGCTTCTTCAGCGACGCCACCACGCTCGCCTTCGTCGCCGCGTTCCGCTTGTGCCCCTCGGCGACGTAATTCGGATCGTTGAGGCTTGCCTGCGCCGCGGCGAGCGCGATCACGTTGATCGAATCCCACGCCTGTTGCGCGGCGAGGGTGCGGATTGTCTCGCGCGATCCGATCGCGTAACCGCATCGAAGGCCGGCCATGCCGTAGATTTTCGAAAACGTCCTGGCCACGATCAGATTCGGCCGCGAAGCAATCAACGGAATGACGCTCTCGTAGTCGCTGCTGGCGGCGTAGTGGTGATACGCCTCGTCGACGAGAATCGCGGCCGAGGCCGGAGCGCTGGCGAGCAACGTGCGCACCGAGGCTCGCGGTGTGATGCTGCCGGTCGGATTGTTCGGGTTGCAGATGTAGATCAGGCCCGCGCCGGCGACGCCTCCCATCTTCGCCAGGTCATGGCCGTACGCCGCGTCGAGCGGGACGTTCACGACCTCGGCGCCGGCGGTTCGCGCATAGTTTCCGAGCGCCTCGAAGGTCGGCGATGCCATCACCACCTTCCGCGACGGACCCGTGAACGACGCCGCGGCGAGTTTCAGGATCTCGCTCGAACCGTCGCCGAGCAGCACCTGATCGCGGGAGACCGAGTGCAGTTTCGCGATCGTCTCGATCAGCGCGTCCTGCGCTTCGTCCGGATAGCGCCAGGCCTGCGCGAAGGCCGCACGCATCGCTTCGAGCGCGGATGCCGAGGGGCCGTAGGGGTTTTCGTTCGCACTGAGACGGACGATGCCGCTCGTTGACGCGGCCGCTGCGAACAGCGGTCTCGCGAAGGCTAGCGGCGGCAGCACGGCCGCTGCTGCGCCGGCGCCGGCAACACGCGCAAATGCGCGGCGGGAGAGGTTCATGACGTCCTCCTTCGCAACTTATGGGAACGTCAGGAGTATACCCGGGGAGCGATTCGTTATTTGACGGGACGGCGAAACGGGTCTACCTTTCGCAAATCCGTCCAAAATGAATCGAAGAACCTGGGTGGCAAGGGAGGGGAGGATGACCGTTAGGTTTTTCCCCGGAAGCAAGAAACAGAAAACGAGCCTCATCGAAGGCTTTCTCACGCAACATCACGTCGCGCACGAACTGGCGCGCCCCGAGGAGCTGGCGTCGAAGACGTTTCACCTCGGCACGGATCCCGCGGTCGAAGTCGATGGACGCCTTTTCGTCGATCCGAATGTCGACGCGCTGAAGAAAATTTTTCACGTCGAACCCGAATAGGCCGGCTACGTTTTAAACATCGCCTCCGCTTCGCGCTCGATGGTGCTCTTGATGCGCGACTCGAACGGTTTGGCGATCAGTGGCAGCTTGCCGTCGACGATGATGTCCGTGTCGGTGATCTCGACCGATCCGTTGGCCTTGAAGCCTTTGGCCGATCCTGAAAAGACGAGACGATCGCCTTCCCAGTGCTGCTGGATGTCGCTGAGGTAGTGTCCGTGCTGGCTGAGAAGATCCTGCAGACGCGCATCGATGATGCGGCGCGCGTTGGCTCGGTCGGTGTGATGGGGAACGACGATTCGCATTAGCCCTCCGGCGCGGCGTTGTATCACACCGCTTGCCATCGATCCCGTGCCGAGGTAGCCTCGGTGCGGGACTTCCGCGTGGTCGCTACCCGCCATGCTTTCCAAGGTATGGAGTGCCGCGACCCTCGGAATTGATGCAGTACGAATCGTCGTCGAAGTCGATGCTCGGA
>Ga0157375_10000256_pt1 | contig 48304 bp, 43 predicted proteins | sample M35metaG_FD_115311 | JGI IMG/M metagenome (GOLD analysis project Ga0157375, IMG submission 115311) | Miscanthus rhizosphere microbial communities from Kellogg Biological Station, Michigan, USA - M3-5 metaG | ecosystem: Host-associated > Plants > Roots > Rhizosphere > Soil | place: USA: Michigan...
CCACTGCGCACGAATCACGCCGTTCGGGTCGCGCAGTTCGAGCAGTGCCGCCGGAACGACATTGAAGTTCGCCGCCATCGGCGTCAGCAACGTGCCGCAGTATCCGCACAGCATGCCGAGCGCGCCGACCACCGCCGCGTGCGCACCATGCTGGCCGATCAGCAACGGCAGGCCGATGCCGCCGGTCATGACCGGAAACGCGGCGAACGCATTGCCCATGATGATGGTGAACAAGGCCATGCCGATTGCGTAGGCGAATACGCAGGCATCGCGCGATTGCGTGGGAATTGCCGCCGAGACGATGTGCGCGACGGCATCGCCGACGCCGGTCGCCGCGAATACGGCGCCCAGAGTCGCCAGCAGCATCGGCAATAGCGCGGCCCAGGACAGCGCGTCGAGCAAACGCGTGCTTTCGTGCAGTGTGGTCTTCACGCTCGCTCGCGTCAGCAGCATCGCCGCGACCGCGGCGATGGCGCAGGCTGTGCCGAGCGCAATCAGCGTGGATTGGCGTGCGTCGATCAGTGCGATGGCGCCGATCTTCACGTATGGAGTCAGCAACACCAGCGCAAGCGTCACGACTGGAATTGCCAGCGCGGGAAGGAACAGGCGGTTGCCGAGGCGTTCGGCGCTCGCGCGGCGCCGGTCGGCGTCGCGATCATCGTGCACCTTGCGCGTCAGCACTCCCGACCCGGCAATCGCCGCGAGAACGATGACGGCGAGTCCGCTGACTTGCGCCGGTAGCGTGTTGCCCGCCTTGTCGGCGTCGAGGACGAAATCGCCGCCGAAGAAGCAGGCGGCAAGAATCGTCCAGAACGCGGCCTGCGCAACACGTCGATCGCGAAACTCGAACACGCCTGCAGCGAGCAGGAGTGCGCCGCACAGCCAGTAGACGTACTCAATGCGCAGCATCGGCCGCCTTTTGCTCTGCGTTGCGCATCGCCGTGCGTTGCAGGCCGCGTTGGAACCAGGCGATGCGCGAGGCGTGGATGACGAAGGCGGCGATCGCGGTCGGCAACGCCCAGATCGCGATATTGCGCGGGTCGAGTTCGACGCCATTCTGGGCGAGGAATCCCTGGATGAGCAGAACGCCGCCGAACGCAAGGAATACGTCTTCGCCGAAAAACAGGCCGATATTGTCGGTGGCGGCAGCTAGCGCCTTGACGCGGTCGCGCTGCGCATCGTCGAGCGCCGGATCGATCTTTTCGGCTGCCGCTTCGGCCATCGGTGCCAGCAGCGGGCGCACCGTCTGTGGGTGGCCGGCGATCGTGATCAGCCCGAGTGTCGACAGGAACTGGCGCACGCCCAGATAGCTGATCAGCAGGCGTGCCAAAGTGAGCTGGCGCAGGCCGGCGATCCAGCTGTGCGCGCGCTCGCGCAGGCCTGCGCGTTCGAGCAAACCGATCGTCGGCAGCGTCATGATGAGGATCAACACGAAGCGGTTCGACACGAACGAGCGGCCGACGAGCGCGAGCAGGTCGGGCAGAGACAGTCCGGCGAGCAAACCGCTGGCTATGCCGGCGACGACCACGACCAGGGCCGGATTCATGCGCCGCGCGAAACCGATGACGACGATCGCAATGCCGAGCAGTGGCCAGTAGTTCATGCCGTCTCCTTGGAATACGGCGCATTGTGAGTCAGTATTCCCGCATAGCCAAGCTGTGCACCAGCGGTCCGGAATCCCGTTCGCCCTGAGCGTAGGCGCGAAGCGCGGAAGTCGAAGGTATGAGACAGCTTCGACTTCGCTGGCGCGCCAGCTACGCTCAGCGCGAACGGCTGGTGGAAATTCAATGGCGGCCGTGTCCGCGGCGTTGGTTTCGGTTACTTCCAAAAGAACAGAACGGAGGGAATATGAATCGTTGGTGCGCTGGATTGTTGTCCGTCCTTCTCGTCGCGGTCGTCGGATGCACGACAACGCCTGCCACAAAACAAGGTGCCGGCCAGCTGGCCATCGTCGGCGTCACGGTCGTCAATCCCGAGCGCGACGGCGCAGAGGCGACGATGGCGGATGCGACGGTGGTGATCTCCGGCGAGCGCATTGTTTCGGTCGGACCGCGCGCATCGACATCCGTGCCGACCGGTGCGACGCGCCTCGACGGCAAGGGCAAGTGGCTTATTCCGGGAATGATCGACGGCCACGTGCACTTTTTCCAGTCGGGCAACCTGTACACGCGTCCCGACGGCGCCGACTTCAACGCCGTGGTGCCGTATGCGCAGGAAACCGCGCGCAACAAGGCACGTCTGCCGGCGACGTTCAAGGTCTGGCTCGCCAGCGGCGTCACCAGCGTGATCGACATCGGCGGTCCGTTCTGGAATTTCGACATGCGCGACATCGCGGACAAGACCGCCGCGGCGCCGCGCGTCGAAGTCGCCGGGCCGCTGATCTCGATGGTCGACAGGGTCAAGCTCGACCTCGGCGATCCACCGATCATCAAGATCGAATCGCCCGAAGCCGCGCGTGCACTGGTCGCGCGCGAACTGGAGCGCAAACCCGACTTCATCAAGGTGTGGTTCATCCATCAACCCGGCGACGACATGGCCAAGCAGGAGGCCATCGTCAGGGCGGCCGGTGACGCCGCGCACGCGGCGCATCTGCGCCTGGCCGTGCATGCGACCGAGCTCGACGTCGCCAAGGCGTCCCTGCGCGCCGGTGCAGATTACCTCGTGCATTCGGTTTTCGAAGAACCTGTTGATGATGAGTTCATCGCGCTGATGCGCAAGAACCACGCGCTGTTGTGTCCGACGCTGTTCGTGCGCAACGGTTATGCCTACACGCTGTCGAACCGCTGGCAGGCGACGCCCGAGGAACAGCGCCTGGCCGACCCACAGATCCTCGCCGCGATGCACGACCTCGACAAGATGCCGAAGGACAAGATTCCGCCGCGCATCGCCAAGCTGATCGCCGACAAGCCGCCGATCAACGCGCCGACCGTGGCGGAGCAGAACCTGAAGAAACTCTGGGATGCCGGCATTCCGATTGTCATGGGCACCGACGCCGGCAACGTCGGCACGCTGCACGGACCTTCGGTGTTCCGCGAGATGGCGCTGATGCACGATGCCGGCCTGACGCCGCTGCAGGTGCTGCGCAGTGCGACGACGAACGGTGCCAAGGCGATGGGCCGCGACGATCTCGGCGCGATCGCGCCAGGCAAGCTCGCCGACCTCGTCCTGCTCGACGCCGATCCGCTGGCCGACGTCGGCAACTTGAGCCACGCCGAACGCGTGATCAAGGGTGGCGTCGTCTACGACCCGAAGGCATTGATCGACAGCATCCGCTAGCAATGCTGACCTGAAGACGGCTTCCCTTCCGACCGCAGCAGCGACAAGGAAGCCGAAGCAGTCCTGTCAGCGTCGCGACTACTTCGTTGCGGCGCCATCGAGCGCCGCGACCGTCGCGAACGAAGCGCGTTCCTTCTGCTGCAACCGCTTCGCCACGGTTTCCGCCTCGCGCATGACGCGCAGCATGTTGCCGCCGGCGGCCTTGGCGAGATCGGCATCGCTCCAGCCACGGCGTGCGAGTTCCTCGAACAGCGCCGGGTACTTGTCGACGCCTTCGAGGCCGGTGGGGGTGATCGGGATTCCGTCGAAGTCGGAACCGATGCCGACGCAATCCACGCCGGCCACCTTGCGGATGTGGTCGATATGGTCGGCGACCATAGCGATGGTCACCGGCGGCGCCGGGTGCGCTTTCTCCCATTCGGCCAGCGCAGCTTTCGCGCGCTCGGGCTGGCCGATATACAGGCCGTTGTAGGGTGCCGAGTTGAAGCGGGCCTGTTCGGCAGCGCGATCGGCGTTCCAGCGCGCGTGGTCGGCCGAAACATAGCCCGGATAGAAATTCGCCATGACGATGCCGCGGTTCTGTTTGACCAGCTCGAGCACGTCGTCGGCGACGTCGCGCGGATGATCGTCCAGCGCGCGCGCGCCGGAGTGGGAGAAGATCACGGGCGCTTGCGTGGTCGCGAGCGCGGCCTTCATCGTCTCTGCGGAGACATGACTGAGATCGACCAGCATGCCGAGGCGGTTCATCTCGTGGACCAGGGCGCGTCCGAACGGCGTGAGGCCGTGGTGTTTCGGGTTGTCTGTCGCCGCATCGGCCCAGTCGTTGTTGAGCGTGTGCGTCAACGTCATGTAGCGCGCGCCAAGCACATACATCTGGCGCAGCGTGGCCAGCGAGTTGTCGATCTGATGCCCGCCCTCGATGCCGATCAACGAAGCAATCCGGCCGGCCTTGTTGGCCCTGACGATGTCGTCGGCGGTGTAAGCCATCTGCAGATCGTCGGGGTAACGCGCAACCATCGCATGCACGAGATCGATCTGCTCCAGCGTCGTCTTCACCGCAGCCGGGCCGGTCAATTGCGGCGGCACCCAGACCGACCAGAACTGACCGCCGACATGGCCGGCGCGCAGACGCGGAATATCCGTCATCAACGGGGTCCACTCGCAATCGGCCGGTGCCTTCGCCGGCTTGGCCGAGTTGGCCATGTTCGTGCGCAAGTCGACGTCATCGACGTTGCCGAAGCATTCCCTGATCTGCCAGGGCAGGTCGTTGTGACCGTCGATCACCGGTGTCTGCGCGAGCAGGCGATTGATTCGTGCTGCCAGCGCGTCGCCGGTCGGCGCAGACGCGCAGTACGCGCTCCCGGCAACGAGAACCAACGTGCTTGCGGCCCACGCCGAGCGGTGAAAGGTCTTCATTCAACTCCCCCGAATTTTATTGCGATGGTTTGCGGTGCGAGGCGTGCACCCTAGCATGAAGTGGCGCCGGATTCGCGGGCGGAAAGCACGGGCGCGCTGCCATCGGAATGGCGTGGCGATAAGACCTTGCTCACCCCGCGATCCGTTGCACCAAAACCGCGGACTTCGCCAGCGCCTCGCGCAGCCGCCGGGCAAATTCGCCGGCATCCGGCCGGTCACCGTGCACGCAGATAGTGTCGGCATGCATTGCGACGGCTATGCCGTCACGCGCGATCACGTTGCCGTGCGTGGCGATTTGCAAAGCCTGGCCGACGGCCGCGTCGATGTCGTTGATCACCGCGTCCGCTTCACTGCGCGGTGTGAGCGAGCCGTCAGCTTGATAACGTCGGTCGGCGAATGCTTCGTGCGCCACGCGCAAGCCGACTGCGGCGCCGGCTGCAGGCAATGCGCTTCCGGCAAGGCCGACGAGAATCAAATTCTCGTCGAAATCGCGAACCGCGCGCGCGATCGCGTCAGAAAGCATCGTGTCCTTCGCCGCCATGTTGTACAACGCACCGTGAGGCTTGACATGCACGACGCGGCTTCCGGCTGCCGCTGCAAAAGCGGAGAGCGCGCCGATCTGGTAGAGCGTCATGGCGTAGGCTTCGTGCGCCGACACGCGCATTTCGCGGCGGCCGAAACCCTGCAGATCGGGCAGCGACACATGCGCACCTATCGCCACACCGTGCCTGATCGCGAGTGCAACAGTCTGTTGCATCGTGGAAAAATCGCCGGCATGGAAGCCGCAGGCGATGTTCGCCGACGTGATCCATGACATGACTTCGGCGTCGGCGCCCATGCGCCAGGCGCCGAACGACTCGCCGATGTCGCAGTTGAGATCGATGGTTCGCGGAGTGCCGTGGGCCGAGGGTGGGGGGCTGGAGTCAGACATGGCTCTGGTGATGCAGGCGTTCTTTGATGAACTGGACCAAGGCGCGTAGCGCCCGCTCGCGGGCAAGATAGCGCGATTGGGCGTCGGCCAGCGAGGTCTGGACGAAGCGCACGCGGCCACCAGGCCGGCGTTGTGCGAGCCGTGGCAGGTCGACCGAGGCGACGTGGGCGATACGCGGGTAGCCGCCCGTTGTCGGCGCCTCGGCCATCAACGCGATCGGGTCGCCGTTGGGCGGCAGTTGCAACGTGCCCGGCACCACGCTTTCGGAGATCAATTCCAAGGGAGCCTCGAGTCGCAACTTGGCTCCTTCGAGGCGATAGCCGACGCGATTGGATTCATTGCCTACGCGGAACGTCTCGTTGAATAACGCCCTTTGCGACGCCGCGTCGAGACTTTCGAAATGCCGGCCGCGGACGAGCGCAACCGGCTCATCGCCACGCAGGTCGAACCAGGGTTGTGGATCGAGAGACCAACGCGCGGCGACTATCGCGTCGCGTTCATGCGGGTCGCGTAGCGGCAATCCCCCCAGCGCCTGCGGCAAGCGCGCGAGGTGTTCCGCCGGTACATGCCCGATCGGCAGTTCGTCGCCGGCAACGACGGCGCGGCCGCTGAGTGGCCCGAGTGAGGCATTGATGTCTGCGCTGCGGCTGCCCAGCACCGGTGCCACGTCGACTCCACCGGCAATGGCCAGGTACGCGCGCGCACCCCGTCGCATGTCGCCGAGTTCGAGCTCGCTGCCGGCAGCGAGCCAGACCGGACGCCATGCAGGAATCGCCTTCGTTCCGCAGCGCGCATCGATCACCGCACCGGTCTGGGCAATCAGCGCGTCCGTCTCGAAGCGCAGACGCGGACCACGCAACGTGACCTCGAGCGCCGCGGCGTTTTCGGCGTTGCCGACCAGCGCGTTGGCGAGGCGCAGCGCCACGTCGTCCATGGCGCCGGACAGGCCAACGCCGATTGCTGCGTGGCCGCTGCGTCCGGTGTCCTGCACGCTCGTGAGCCAGCCGGGGGACAACACGCGCACGCTCATTGCGTCAGCGCGGCGAACTCACCGGCCTCGATCGCGCGAAAGCGCACGCGTTGCCCTGGCCGCAGCAGTGCCGGCTGCGCGCGCGCTGCATCGAACAGCGTCAGCGGCGTGCGTCCGATCAGTTGCCAGCCACCCGGCAATTCGCGTGGGTAGATTCCGGTCTGCGCGCCGCCGATCGCCACCGAGCCGGCCGGCACGCGCGTGCGCGGACTGCCGCGGCGAGGTGCGTGCAATGCTTCGTCGAGGCCGAGCAAATACGGAAATCCGGGCATGAACCCGAGCATGGCGACGCGATATTCCGTACGCGCGTGACGCGCGACGACATCCAGCGCCTCGAGTTTCGTGTATGCCGCGAGCGCGTCGAGATCGGGGCCGAAATCGCCGCCGTAGCAGACGGGGATTTGGACAACGTCGTCTGCCGGACGAGCTTCGCCCTCACCGTCGCCGACCGCGTCATTGGAGTGGGGCAGCCTGTCGCGCAGCAAAGCTCCAACCACTTCATGGATCCGTTGCAGAAGAAATTCGTTCGGTGACCCGCCGACCCCTGGTCCGGCTGCGGCCTCGGGCTCGAAGTGGACGCCGACGCTCGCGTACGCCGGCGCGACGTCGCGAACACCGGGGAGCTTCGCTGCGCGCAATGCGTCGGCCAGTGCGAGCGCCAGCGAATTGGTTCGTGCGTCGATGCTGTCGCCGAGCCGGATCAGCAGCGCGCTGTCGCCCAGCGGCTCGATCGAGGACGTGCTCATGCCGCGGATTCGATACGCAGGGCCGTGCGCAGTCTTGCCAGTCGCGCCTGCAGCACATCCGGTGCGAAGGCGATCCTCGTACCGACGTTCCAGACCGGGCGCGGCCACGCGTCGTCGTTTGTCTGGCGCGCGATAACGTGCACATGCAGCTGCGCCACGACGTTGCCGAGCGCCGCGACGTTGAGCTTGTGCGGCTTGTCGATCGCGTGCAGGACGTGCGCGCAGCGGTTGATCTCGTCGAGCAGGGTGTGCTGATCGTCGCGTGAAAGATCGATCAGGTCGCGCATGCCGGCACGGCGGGGAACCAGGATCAACCAGGGGAAGCGCGTGTCGTCGGTCAGCAGAATCCGCGACAGCGGCAGGTCGCCGACGGGTTGAGTGTCGGCGGCGAGGCGCGGATCGAGCGCGAAGTCGTTCATGGCGGAGCGCTGCCGAGGTTCCTCGCAAAAAAAGCGAGCGTGCGGTCGAGCGCGAGTCTTGCGCTGGCGGCATCGAAGTGCGCCGGATCGATGTCGCGGTTGAACGCATGCCCAGCCGGGTAGGTGAAGATTTCCTGCCCGGGGTAGGCGTCGCGGTGCTTTTGCACGGCCTCGGGCGGAATGCTCGTATCGGTTTCGCCGAAATGGAACTGCACCGGCGCGCGCGGCTGCTCGTGCAGGAACATCACGTTGCGTGCGCCGTAATAACTGACGGCGGGGAGGCCGAGACGGGTTGCCGAAAGCAAGGCGACCGTCCCGCCCCAGCAATAGCCGACCACGCCGATCCTGCCGGCCGACCGGATCGACTCGGCGGCGCTGGCGACATCCTCGATGGCGCGATCGAAGCTGATCTCGCCGACCAGCGCGCGTCCGCGCTTGAAGCCGGCGTCGTCATAGCCGAGTTCGACATTGGACTCGACGTGATCGAAAAACGCCGGCGCGATCGCGGTATAGCCAAGCGCCGCGAAGCGGTCCACCAGCGCGCGCACGTGCGCATTCACGCCGAAGATTTCCTGCGCGACGACGATGCCGCCCTTCGCCTTGCCCTCCGCCCTGGCAAGGTAGGCACCGATGCACTGCGTGCCGGAGGTATTGAGATTGATGTGCCCACCCATTCCGAAGCTCCAATGGCGGCGCGGCCTTGAGGGTATCATCAGCGCCGCCGGACGATTCTAGCTCTCTCTCCCGCCGTTGTAGCCGGTTGGCACCGGCGACAGGCTGGCGTGGTACTTGCCTTCCGGTTCGACAGTCAAGAGGATTGACGAATGCGCATACTCATCGTGGGCGCCGGCGCGACCGGCGGTTATTTCGGCGGGCGGCTGGCCGAGGCCGGCCGCGATGTCACGTTCCTGGTACGTCCGCGCCGGGCAGAGCAACTGGCCGCCGACGGGCTCGTCATCAAGAGCCCGCACGGCGATTTCACGCTGCGCTCGCCGCGGACGGTCCTGTCCGAAAGCATCACCGCGCCGTTCGACCTGATCCTGCTCAGTTGCAAAGCCTACGATCTGGAAAGCGCTATCGCCTCATTCGCACCGGCGGTCGGTACGCAGACCGCAATCCTGCCGGTGCTGAACGGCATGCGCCACCTCGATGCGCTCGATGCGCGTTTCACCCGGCAGAACGTGCTCGGCGGCCAATGCGTCATCGCGGCCACGCTGGACGAGCAGGGCATCATTCGGCACCTCAACGACGCGCACAGTCTGACCTACGGCGACCGCGACGGCGGCATGTCCGCGCGCGTGAGCAGGATTGCGCAGTCGATGTCAGGCGCCCGTTTCGAATCGCGGCCGAGCGAACAGATCGTGCAGGAGATGTGGGAAAAGTGGACCGGCCTGGCAACGCTGGCGTCGGCGACGTGCCTGATGCGCGCGTCCATCGGCGACATCCTGAGCGCTCGCTACGGCAAGGAGGTATTGGCAGGGTTGCTCGCGGAATGCTCGGCGATCGCCGGAGCGAACGGCCGCGCACCACGCCCGGCGTTCATGGAGCGCATGCAGGGCATGCTGGCCCAGCAAGGCTCGACGTTGACGGCGTCGATGCTGCGCGATATCGAGCGCGATGGTCCGACCGAAGCCGATCACATCATCGGCGACCTGCTCGCGCGGCGGACCAGTCCGGGGGCTCAAGCAGTGCCTTCGTTGCTGCAGATCGCCTACGCGCACTTGAAGGCGTACGACGCCCGCCGAGCGCGTTCGGCACAGTAACGCGCACCCACGCGGCCACGTGGCGGCATCGCGGGCGAATGGCTGCGGCGGAGCAAGGCGGTCGTCGCCTGCCACGCCCCTGCAGCGGCGCTGATTCCCGCCGAAGCGCGCTCGCGACATCCATGCCGGGTACAATTGCACGTTACCGTTTCCCGCATTCCTTGGCTCATGTCGCGCAAGAACCCCAAAGTCGGCTTCGTCAGCCTCGGCTGTCCGAAGGCCCTGGTCGACTCCGAACGAATCCTTACCCAGCTGCGCGCCGAGGGCTACGACATCGTGCCGAGCTACGGCGCGGCCGATGTCGTGGTCGTCAACACCTGTGGTTTCATCGACGCGGCCGTGCAGGAATCGCTCGACGCGATCGGCGAGGCGTTGGCCGAGAACGGCAAGGTCATCGTCACCGGCTGCCTGGGCAAGCGCGCCGATGTCATCCGCGAGGCGCATCCGGACGTGCTCGCGATCACCGGGCCGCAGGACTACGCCAGCGTCATGACCGCCGTGCACAAGCAGCTGCCGCCGAAGCACGATCCGTTCGTGGACATCATGCCGGCGCGGCGCAAGGCGCGCGATGTGCAAGGCGATGACATCGGCATCAAGCTGACACCGAAGCACTACGCCTACCTGAAGATCTCGGAGGGCTGTAACCACCGCTGCACGTTCTGCATCATTCCGTCGATGCGCGGCGATCTCGTCTCGCGGCCGATCGATGAGGTACTGAGGGAAGCCGAGCGTCTGGCGAAAAGCGGCGTACGGGAATTGCTCGTGATTTCGCAGGATACCAGCGCCTATGGCGTGGACTTGAAGTATGCGGCCCGCGAATGGCGCGGGACGAAGTACCGCACGCGCATGACCCAACTGTGCGAAGGGCTGGCGGAACTCGGCGTCTGGGTGCGGCTGCACTATGTGTATCCTTATCCACATGTGGACGAAGTCATCCCGCTGATGGCCGATGGAAAATTGCTGCCGTATCTGGACATTCCGTTCCAGCACGCCAGCGCGCGCATCCTGAAGCTGATGAAGCGGCCCGCGGCGAGTGCGAAGACGCTCGAGCGCGTGCGCGCATGGCGCAAGATCTGCCCGGACATCACGATTCGCAGCACCTTCATCGTCGGTTTTCCCGGCGAAAGCGAGGCCGAGTTCGAGGAACTGCTGGAGTTTCTCGACGAGGCGCAGCTCGACCGCGTCGGCGCGTTTGCCTATTCGCCGGTCGACGGGGCGAAGGCGAACGAACTTCCGGACGCGATTGCCGAGGAGGTCAAGCAGGAGCGCCTCGAGCGCTTCATGGCGGCGCAGGCGCGGATCAGCGCAGCCAAGCTCAAGCGCAAGGTCGGTTCGATCGTCGACGCGCTGGTCGACCATGTCGATGCCGATGGCGCCGTGGCGCGCACCCGCGCCGATGCGCCGGAGATCGACGGGGTGCTGCGCATCCGTGACGGCCAGAAGCTCGAGCCCGGGCAGTTCGCGAAGGTTCGCGTCACCGCGGCCGAGGATCACGACCTGGCTGGCGTGCTGGCGAGGTGAACGCGATGCCTTGCGCGGTGAGGGTTGCCCCATCGAAGTCGTCGAACAACGAACCGACGGGGAAGCGATCGAGTCGGAGCATGCCGGATGCGCTTTGTCGCCCCGCAACGCGCTACGGTTGACCCGGCCGTGTTCGACCGGCCGCCGCTGGCCCACTGGTCGGAATTCGCGAGCCTGCTGCGCGGCCCGGACTGGCCTGACATTGCTGCGCTGAACGACTTTGCACGACTCGCGGCGCAAGGCGAGCCACTCCGCCTCGTCGCGCAGTCGCCGGCGCTGCTCGCCGATGGCTTGCACTACGAACAACGCATCGCCGAGCGCGCCGAGATCGCGACGCGCGAGCGCAACTGGCACGACCTGCTGAACGCGCTGGTCTGGTTGCGCTTTCCGCAACTGAAAGGGGCGCTGAATTCGCGCCAGGTCGAACAGATCGCGATTGCCGGCCCGAAATCGCGCACGCGCGCGCAGTGCGCGCTGACGCTGTTCGATGAAGCCGGTGTCGTCGTCACGCTGCGCGATTCGGCGTTGCTGGCGCTGTGGGACGCGCACGACTGGCACGGCCTGTTCTGGCGCGAGCGCAACGCCTGGAGCGACGGCCGCATCGATGTGACTGTCTTCGGCCATGCATTGCTCGAGCACGCGCTCAAACCGCGCCAACTGGTGGTCGGTAAAGCTCTGGTTGTCATGCTGGCATCTGCCGGGAACGTGGAAGACATTGCAGCTCCGTCCGGCGCGGCACGCAGCGCAGCGGCGATCGCCGCGCTCGCCCAGGCCATCGTCAGCGGTGCCGTGTTGACCGATCCGCAGGAGTTGCGCCCGCTGCCGTTGTCCGGCATTCCCGGATGGCACGCGGACAACACGAATGAGGCCTTCTACCTAAGCGCGCCGTGTTTTTGCCCGCTGCGCGCGGGACGCCGCTATCCGCCGCCGCTTTCATCTCGGCGTGCTGATGCTTTCGGCCAGGTGACCGCCGGGAGGCCAGCGCTCCATGGCGTTGCCTCAGCTGGCGGCGCCGTCGCTGATGATGCCGAGGCGGCTGCTTTCGCCGATGCGATGGTCGCCGAAACTCGCTAGCGAGGTCAGAGCCATGTCGCCGCAAGCCACTTGAAGGGAAAGGACGCTATTCAGGGGCGTCGTAGCTGACGGAGACGATAACGAAGCGCCGTCGGCCACCGGGCAACTCGGCCTCGAATTCATCGTCGACACGCCTCTTCAGTGCTGCGCGCGCCAGCGGCGAGTCCACGCTGATCCAGCCGAGCGCGGGGTCGGTCTCGTCCGGACCGACGATGCGGAAGCGCTGCACGTTGCCGCTTTCGTCTTCGACTTCGAACCAGGCGCTGAAGAAGATCGCCGCGCTATCGGCCGGCTTCTGCTCGACGACCTTGGCGGTCTCGACACGCCTGCTCAGGTAACGCACACGCCGGTCGATCTCGCCGAGCTGCTTTTTGCGATAAGTATACTCGGCGTTCTCGGAGCGGTCGCCCTCGGCCGCTGCCGCCGCGAGAGCTTTTACAACTTCAGGGCGGCGTTCACGCCACAGGTGATCGAGCTCCGCCTTGAGCTTGCGGTGGCCATCGGCCGTGATGATGGCGGTCGAAGCGGCCTGCGGCGGACGCCAGCGCGTCATGACGCTTCGGACCGCTGCCCCGGTTTTGCCGGCGTTGCCGCGAGCTTGTCGAGAAACGCCAGGTAGGCGTCGACATCCGGAATCAGCGGATCGTTCGGCAACACGATCTTGATCTGCTGCAGCAGCGCGCGTGCCTGCATCTCCTTGTTCACGCGCTCAGCCATGATTTTTGCCGCGAGCAGGTAGTTCCGGGCGATGTCGGCGTGGTTGCGGAAGCGCTTGTGGAAGCCGCCGAGGATGTCGAGAGCCAGCTGCGACTGGCCGGCTTCCGCGGCAGCGGCACCAAGTCGCGTGACGTCTTCCGCCTTGTCCAGAGAGAACCCGGCATCGTGCGCGTAGGCGTCGCGTGCGATCTCGAGCGCGGTGTGATCCTGGTTATGCTCCAGCAGCGCCCTGATGTAGTGCCGGGAATTGATCAGCAGCTCCGACTGCGCATCCGTCTGGCGCAACCAGTGGCGATATTCCTCATGCAGCGCCAGCGCGTCGGGGCGCACGGCGATCTCGTCGCGCAGCAGGGCGATCGCGCCTTCGACGTCGTCGCCAGCGGCGCGGCGGCGCGCGCTGGCGATGATGCGCTCGTCCGGGCCGGCATCGGGCGGTGGCGCGGCCTGCAGTTCGATGTGACCGGTGTAGCCCAGTTCGTCGGCGTGCTCGTGGATCACCCAGCCGATCAGGTGGAAGTTCGCGACCATCAGATAGCTGACGCCGAAGTACACCAGCGCGTCGACGATGATGGCGGGCAGCGCGATGCGCAGCAGGCCGGCGAGCACGCTCTGTACGAACAGTGCTGCGATGAAGACGCCGACCAGGACGAAGTAGGTTGCGCCGAGCCGGATCATCAGCGCGATCCAGGCCAGCGGATTGAGTGCGCGCACGAGATCTTCGTCGATCGCCAGGATCATGACCATCGCCGGCATGACCGTGGCGACGAGCAGACCGAACAACATTGCGCCCGCAGTCCCGAAGGAAATCGCCGCCAGGACCACCGCGAGCTCGATCAGGATCAGCAGCATCACCGCATAGCGACCGATCGCATCGCCGACCGTCAAGCTGATTTCAGGCGGCTGGTCGCGTCCATTCGCGCTCCAGCGCAGTACTTCGAATGCGTACTTGAAGAACGCGGCCCAGACGAGAAGGTCGAGCAGTGGTCCGACGACCAGCAACAGCAGCACTACGCTGTGCGCAACGGCGATCGCGATGATCGTGGAGAGGGCCGCCGCGTGCAGCGGGTAACGCAGGATCTCCGGCCAACGTTCGTGATAGGGCCGTGCGCTGGTCCGGGTCTGTGGCTCGTTCACGTCGATCTCACGGTCAAGGGGCTGGCACGCGTCGCGTCGCGCGGTTACTTGCGCGAGATCGAGCCGAGTACGCCGCGCAGGATGCTGCGGCCGAGCTGGCCGCCGGCGTTGCGCGCTGCCGATTTCGCCAGCGCTTCGAGCATGCCCTGGCGGCGGCTCGTGCCGAATACGGCATCGCTGATTGCCTTGCCCCAGCCCGGCCCCTGCGCAGGTTGCGTTGTCGGCGGGCTGGGTGACGCGGTAGGCGCCGGCTGGCCGGGCGGTGGCGTTGCGGCCGATTCGTTCGTGCGCTGCGTGAGCATTTCGTACGCCGACTCGCGATCGACCGCTGTATCGTACTTGCCGGATACCGGGGAGCGTGCACGAACCGTGGCGCGTTCGCCATCGCTGATCGTGCCTATGCGCGAAGTCGGCGGCACGATAAGCGCACGTTCGACCGGCAGAGGTACGCCGCCGTCCTGCAGGGTCGACACAAGGGCCTCGCCGACCGCGAGCTGTGTGATGACGTCGGCGACGTTGCCGAGCTTCGGATTCGGCGCGAATGTCTCGGCCGCGGCGCGCACCGCCTTCTGGTCGCGCGGCGTGAATGCGCGCAGCGCGTGCTGCACGCGGTTGCCGAGCTGGCCGAGGATCACGTCCGGCGCGTCGTCCGGGTTCTGCGAGCAGAAATACACGCCGACGCCCTTGGAGCGGATCAGGCGCACGGTCTGCTCGACGCGCTTCTGCAGCGCGGGTGGGCAATCGTCGAACAGCAGGTGTGCCTCGTCGAAGAAGAATACGAGCTTGGGCACGTCGAGATCGCCGACCTCGGGCAATTTCTCGAACAGTTCGGACAGCAGCCAGAGCAGGAACGTCGAATACAGCATCGGCTTCAGGATCAGCTGGTCGGCGGCGAGGATGTTGACGATGCCGCGGCCATCCAGACCCACGCGCATGAAGTCGGCCAGGTCGAGGGCCGGCTCGCCGAAGAAGACGTCGCCACCGGCATTTTCGAGCGTCAGCAGCGCGCGCTGGATCGCGGCGACGGAAGTCGGACTGATGAGGCCATAGTCGGCCGAGATCGATTTTGTGTGGTCCTTGTCGGCGACATGATTGAGCAATGCGCGCAGGTCCTTGAGGTCGAGCAGCAGCCAGCCGTGATCGTCAGCGAGCTTGAACACGATCTCGAGCACGCCGCTTTGCACGTCATTGAGTTCGAGCAGGCGCGAGAACAGCAACGGACCCATCTCGGAAACGGTTGCGCGGACCGGATGGCCGAGCTTGCCGTAGATGTCCCAGAGCACGACCGGGTTTGCCGCCGGTGAGAAATTGGTCAGCCCGAGTTTGTCCAGGCGCGGCTTGAGCTTGTCGGTGACCACGGCAGCCTGCGAGAGGCCGGCCAGATCGCCCTTCACGTCGGCAAGGAAGACCGGCACGCCCAGACGCGAGAAACCCTCGGCCATCACCATCAGCGATACGGTCTTGCCGGTGCCGGTCGCTCCGGCGACCATGCCATGGCGATTGCCGTAGCGCGCGTGCAGGTAGACGTCGGCGGGCTGCAGCACGCTCTTGCCGAGCAGGATCTCGTTCACGTTTGCTGATCCGAAAGGTCGATGCGCTGATGTTCGCACGAGTCGCTCGACAGCGCGAAGGGTTGTCGCAAAGGGTTGTGATGCGGCGCTGCGCCCGGTAACGTTCGCCTGTTGTTCAAAGAGCCTGCAAGCAATGCCAGTCAACCTTCGCGTCTGCGCCGTCATCACCCTCCTCACACTCGGTGCGTGCACCGGTCAACCCGTCCAGAAAACCACGCCGGCGCCGGCCGCTGCCGCCCAGGCCGCGTCGAACGCCGAGCAGATCAGTGCGCTGTATGCACGGCTCGACGCCGACGAGAAAGCCTTTGCCGCGGCGCGTGCATCGGCGGCGACTGCGGGGGCGGACAAATCCGCCGCCGACGCCAAGGCGGCGCTCGACGATCTGCAAGCGGCATCGGCGCAGTGTCTTGCGTTGCGCGATTGCGAAACCCAGCGCTTCATCGCCGCGTTCGATCACCTGCTGCGCCAGGACAGCGGCCTGCTCGGCGAAGACACGGCGAATCCCGCGCCCGACGGCGCCGAGGGCAATACCGAGGCCGGCGTCGCCTCGCCGGTTGCGGCGGCCCTGCCGGAGGTCAAGCGCTCGCTTGCGCTGCTCAAAGGCCGCGAGTTGTCCGACCTGATCGCGTTGAACGACCCGGTCAAAGTCGCGCTCGAACAATGGCTGACGCAGCTGCGGCCGAACCTGATGCTGGCGTACGAGAACTATCAGTACCTGCGCTATCGCATGTGGCCGGAATACCAGAGGGCCGGCCTGCCGGAGGCGGTGTTGTTCGGCATGCTGGCGAAGGAGTCCGGCGGCAAGGTGCACGCTGTATCGCGATCCGGCGCCAGCGGCCCGTTGCAGTTCATGTATGCGACCGGCGCGCGTTTCGGCCTCGGTACGGTGAACGGTTTCGACCAGCGCTTCGATCCGCAGCTTTCGGCGCGTGCCAATGCGGCCTATCTCAACGAGCAGCTCGCCGTGTTCAACGACAACCTCGAACTCGTGCTCGGCGCGTACAACGGTGGCGAAGGCGCGATGCAACGCGTCGCCAACCGCAATCCGGATGCGAGCTTCTGGGATCCGAAAATCTATTTCGACCTGTCGCCGGAAACGCGCGACTACGTGCCGATGGTGCTGGCCGCGGCGTGGCTGTTCCTGCACCCGGAACGATATCACCTGACGTTTCCGCATCTGGAGAACAAGCCCGCCGCGATAGCACTGGCGGTGCCGACGTCGATCGACGAGCTGACAATTTGTCTCGGCCAGGAAGGCAACATCAACGGCTGGTTTCGCACGTTGCGCAACCTCAATCCGTCATTCGAGCCGCAGCAGGCGCTTGCGGCCGGCACGCGCATCGAACTGCCGGCGAGGCTGGTACAGACCTACGAGAAATCCTGCGCCGGCGGCAAGTGGGTCGAGCTTGCCAGTGACCTGCACAATGCCGCCGCGCCGATTCCGCCACCGACTGCGCGCACCGCGAAGACCTCGCACGTTGTGGCGACGCGCAACTATGTCGTCAAGAAAGGGGAAACCCTCGGTGCCATCGGTCGCAAGACCGGCTGCGCAGTGGGCGATCTGGCGACTGCCAACCATTTGAAGGCGCCGGCGTATGCGGTACATCCGGGACAGTCGCTGCAGGTGCCGGCGAACTGCCGGAAGTAGTCGACTGATCCTGGTCGCTGTCCGTACGACAGGCAAAAAAAAAGCGCCGCGTCAGCGGCGCTACAACTTGAAGGCCCGACGTTGGGAAAATCGGTTCAGGCGACGGCGCGACCGATCTCTGCAGACCAGCGGTCCGGCGCCGGTGCCGGAGGAGCGTATTCCTTGAGAACACGCAGCGTGCGCATCAGCTGCTTGTGCAGGTTCTGCGCTTCGCCGTATTGGGAATCCTTGGTTTCGAAATAAGCAACCGTCAACCACAGCGCGATACCGCGCAGCTTGATATGCGGGTTGTCCGAACGCACGCGTGTGAAACCGACTTCGACACCCTTGCCCCAGCTCTCCTGCGTGCCGGTCGATTCGCCCGGCGTGCCGTACAGGTGCGGGAATTCGCATTGCGAAGCGTTCGCAAATTCCTTCACGGCCAACGCGGCCAGCTGGCGGCGCGTTGCGAGCGGCATCGTGTCGATTTCGCGCTGGATTTCGCGGTATTGACGATTGAGCTGGATCGAACGGCTCAGGGCGAGCAAGCGGCTAACGATACGCATGGAAGGCTGTTTCCTTTGACTTATCAGACTATTGCAGCGTGATGGTCAGCGAACGATTTCTTCACTACGGCCGCGATCCTACTGGGATCGGGGCTGGTCGATTACGCACTGCGTCACAATTTGACCATCTGCGTCACATTCTTGCCGATTTTTTGGAAAAATGCACGCAATTTCTGAGGGATGGACGCAAGTGCTGGCGACGGATCGAGAAAAAGCCGCCGCGCCGCCTCATCGGCCGATTGACTGGCGTACCTGAACTGCCGTCTCCGCGCCGAGCGTCGGATTCCACGCAGCTCGGCCGGGCGGCAGCAGGACGATCACAGTCGAGCCCATGTTGAACCGCGCCATCTCGGCGCCGCGTTCGAGGCGAATCGCGCGGTCGCGCCAGTTCTCGCGCACGATCGAACTGGCGTACGGCGGAATTTCGAGGCCGCTCCAGACCGTTTCGACGCTCGAGACGAGCATCGCCCCGACCATGACCACGGCGAACGGCCCGCGGTCGCCGTCGAAATTGCAGACCAGCCGTTCGTTGCGTGCGAACAGGCGCGGAATCGCGTTGACACTGAAGGGCGCGACACTGAAGAGCCGTCCCGGGATATGCACCGTCTCGCGCAACGTGCCTCCGAGCGGCATGTGCACGCGATGGTAGTCGCGCGGCGACAGGTAGACGGTAATGAAACTGCCGCCGAGATAGGCCTCCGCGCTGGCGGCATCGCCGAGCAATTCGGCCGCCGTGAAATCAAAGCCCTTGGCCTGGAAGATGCGGGCGTTGCCTTCGGCATCGGCGGCGATGCTCCCGACCTGGCTTATCTTGCCGTCGGCAGGGCAGGCGACCGCGTGCGGATCATCCGGCACCGGCCGTGCGTCGGCTTCGAGAGCTCGTGTGAAAAACGCATTGAAGGTCGGGTACGCGGCGGGATCCTTGACCAACGCCTGCGTCATATCGACGTGGTAGCTGCGGATCACGCGTTCGATAAGAAAGCTCTTCCACGGACGCCAGCTCCAGCGTGTTGCCCAGTACACCAGCCGCGACAGCGCTCGATGCGGCAGCAGGTGCTGGATGGCGATAGCGGGCCGCATCGGTCAGTTGGCGTTGGTCGCAGCGAGCACGGCCAGATCGCGGGCCAGCGCGGCTGGCGCAAACGGCGGGCGGAACATGCCGACCAGGCGACCTTGCGGGTCGATGATTACGGCAGAGCCGCTGTGATCGACCTGGATCGTGCCGTCGGCTCCCGTGCTGCGCGAATAGAGCAGGCCGAGCGAACGGGTCAGGCCGGTCAGCTGCTCGTCGCTGCCCGTGGCCGCGACAAAGTCGGGACTGAAGAATGCGACATAGGGGCCCAGTCGTTCGGGCGTATCACGCTGCGGATCGACGGAAATGAAGTCGATGCCGACGCGCTCGTGCAGGCCGCCGGCGCCGAGTTCCTTCCAGACCTGCTTGAGCGAGGCGAGCGTCGTCGGACAGACATCGGGGCAGTTGGCATAACCGAAATAGGCGACCGTCCAGCGGCCGTGCCAATCGGACAGCGTCAACGGCTTGCCGTCGACGCGGGTCAGCTCGAAATCTGGCACGTTGCGCGGCTGCGGGTAAAGCACGGCGCTTTCGAGGCGCGGGCTGCGCGGACTGCCGTACTGGCGGCTGCCCAGCCACAAGCCGAGCGCAGCCGCGAACGCGGCGATCAGGATCAGCCAGACGAACGATCGATGTGACGGCGGTGCGGACGGACTCACGCTGCCATTATAACTGCCGGCTTCGCCTATACTTGTGCGCCCGCCAGCGTTGCTGCCATACCGTGACTGCCGAACTCGCGACGATCATCGATTTCATCCGTTACGGAGCCAGCCGCTTTTCCGGCGCCGGACTGACGTTCGGCCACAGCTACGACAACGCGCTCGACGAAGCCACCCATCTGGTGCTGCAGATACTGCATCTGCCTCACGATCTTTCACCGGCGTACGGGCAAGCGAAACTGACGGCCGCGGAAAAGAAGGGTGTGCTGGCGATGATCGAGCGCCGTGTGCGCGAGCGCCAGCCCGTCGCCTATCTCACCGGAGAGGCCTGGTTCGCCGGCCTCAAGTTCAAATCCGACGCGCGCGCGCTCGTGCCGCGCTCACCGATCGCCGAGACCATCCTCAACGGTTTTTCGCCGTGGCTGGACAGCGTCGGCGTGCGCCGCGCGCTGGACCTGTGCACCGGCTCCGGCTGCATCGGCATCGCCATGGCGGTGCACAACCCGGACTGGCAGGTCGACCTCGCCGACATCAGCGACGCTGCGCTGAGTCTCGCGGGCGATAATATACAATTCCACAATGTAGAAAATCGCGTGCGCGCGCTCAGGTCGGACCTGTTCGCCGCCCTCGAGGGCGAGATTTACGACCTTATCGTCAGCAATCCGCCGTATGTGACCGAGCTGGAGTTCGCCGCGTTGCCGGCCGAATACAGCCACGAACCGGCGCTAGGCTTGAAAGCGGGCGACGACGGGCTCGATTTCGCGCTGCGCATCCTCGCTGCGGCACCGGAACACTTGAGCCGCGACGGCGTGCTGATCGTCGAAGTCGGCGAGAGCGAAAGGGCCTTGGTGCGGCTGTTGCCGAAGCTGCCACTGAACTGGATCGAGTTCGAAGTCGGGCAGATGGGCGTGTTCGAGATCGAGCGCGGCGACCTCGTCGCGCACGCCGCGTCGATCCGCGCCGCAGCAGCTGCAAGAAGTTCAGGAGCAAAGGCAAAAAAGACAGCCACGAAGGCACGAAGAACACGAAGGAAAAGCCACGAAGGAAAACACGGAAAATGAAGTAGGAAGGAGCAACATCTGCGTCATTTGCGCGACGGTCTTCTTGTCCCGGATTTCTCCTGATCTGAAATTGTCTTCTTCTTCGTGGTCTTCGTGCCTTCGTGGTGATCTTTTGATCTTTTGATCTTTTTTTGGTGTTTCGGAATCCAAGACGTGTCGAGTAATACGTTCGGCAAGATATTCTCCGTCACGACCTTCGGCGAGAGCCATGGCCCGGCGATCGGCTGCGTCATCGACGGCTGTCCGCCCGGCCTCGCCCTGGCACCGGAAGAGTTCCGCCGCGACCTCGACCGCCGCGCCACCGGCAAGTCGCGCTACACCTCGCAGCGGCACGAGGCCGACGAAGTCGAGATCCTTTCCGGCGTGTTCGAGGGGCGCACGACCGGGACTCCGATCGCGCTGCTGATCCGCAACGTCGACGCGCGCTCGAAGGATTATGCCGAGATTGCGCAGACGTTTCGTCCCGGTCATGCCGATTACACCTACTGGCAGAAATACGGCATTCGCGATCCGCGCGGCGGCGGCCGTTCGTCGGCACGCGAGACGACGATGCGCGTCGCCGCCGGCGTCGTGGCGAAAAAATATCTGCTGGAAAAATTCCACGTCAGCGTGCGCGGCTGGCTGGCGCAGCTCGGCCCGCTCACGCCGAGAGAATTCGACTGGGCGGCGGTCGATGCCAATCCGTTCTTCTGGCCGGACGCCGCGATGGTCCCTGAGCTGGAGAGCTACATCAATGCGCTGCGCAAGTCGGGCGACTCGGTCGGTGCGCGCGTGAACGTCGCTGCCGACAACGTGCCGCCCGGCTGGGGCGAGCCGATCTACGGCAAGCTCGACGGCGAGATCGCCGCGGCGCTGATGTCGATCAACGCCGTGAAGGGCGTGGAGATCGGCGCGGGCTTTGCCGCTGTCACGCAACGCGGCAGCGAACACCGCGACGAGATCACGCCGCAGGGTTTTCTGTCGAATCATGCCGGCGGCATCCTCGGCGGCATCTCGACCGGACAGCCGGTCATCGCCTCGATGGTGCTGAAGCCGACGTCGAGCATCCTGATTCCGGGGCGCAGCGTGAACCTCGGCGGCGAACCGGTTGATGTCGTCACCAAGGGCCGTCACGATCCGTGCGTCGGCATCCGCGCGACGCCGATCGCCGAAGCGATGGTCGCGCTCGTGCTGATGGATCAGGCGCTGCGCCATCGCGCGCAATGCGGCGATGTCGGCGACATTGCCCCGCGCATTCCGGGAAGCGTGGCTGGCCAGAAGTGAGTGTGCAGTGACTGAATCGAAACGCCCGCGGGTATGGGTTTCGCGCCCGCTTTTCGACGACATCATCGATCGTCTGCGTGAATACTTCGATGTGGAAGCCGAGGGGAACGACCGCTCGTGGAGCGTGGCCGAGACCGGCGCCAAGCTGCGCGACAAGGACGGCGCCGTGCTCGGCGTGTCGGATCCGGTCGATGCCGAGTCGATCAGGCATGCGCCACACTTGCGCGCGATCGCCAATACCGGCGTCGGCTACAACAATCTCGACATCCATGCACTTTCCGCCGCCGGCATCGTCGCGACGAACACGCCCGACGTGCTCAACGAGGCCGTCGCCGATTTCGCCTGGGCGCTGCTGCTCGCTACTGCGCGGCGCGTCGGTGAAGGCGAGCGTTACCTTCGCGCGGGGCGCTGGCTGGGGTCGTCGTATCGCCTGCTGCTCGGCAAGGAAGTCCATGGCAGCACACTGGGCATCCTCGGCATGGGCCGCATCGGCCAGGCGATCGCCCGCCGCGCCGCCGGATTCGCGATGCCCGTGCTCTATCACAACCGCTCGCGCCTCGACGAGCGCACCGAGCGGCAATGCAACGCGCTCTATGTGCCGAGGGACGAACTGCTCGACCGCGCGGATTTTCTCGTGCTCGTGCTGCCGTTCACAGCGGAAAACCGCCACGCGATCGGCGCAGCCGAACTGGCGCGCATGAAACCATCGGCGATTCTGGTCAATATCGCCCGCGGCGGCATCGTCGACGACGCCGCGCTGGTCGCGGCGCTGACCGGCGGACGCCTGGCCGCCGCCGGCCTCGATGTGTTCGAAAACGAACCGGCGCTGCATCCGGCACTGCCGGCGCTCGACAATGTCGTGCTGACGCCGCATATTGCCAGTGCCAGCGTCGACACGAGGCGCGCGATGACGAGCCTGGCGGTCGACAACCTGATCGCAGCGCTTGGGTGTGGTCCGCAGGCCGGGCGGCCGCCGAACGTCGTCAATCCGGAGGCGTTACGCGAGGGCATTCGACGCGGATGAAGGCGGATGCGGTCGAATGTGGTGATTTGCTCTATCCGCGAAATCCGCGTTGATCCGTGTCAAAAGCTGTTCGGGCAACGGAGCGGAAGAGCTTTTGACGCGGATCAACGCGGATCAACGCGGATATGCGCGGATGGAGTCAGGAAATGTCATTTGCTTTTTATCCGCGAGAATCGACGTTGATCGGCGTTGATCCGCGTCAAAGAATTTCTTTCACGACGATGAACCAGGACGAATGAGCAAGAAGAGCAGCTACAAGGTGGCGATGGCCGGCGCGACGGGCGCCGTTGGTGAGGCGTTGCTTGCCATCTTGAAGGAACGCGAGTTTCCGGTCGGGGAACTCGTGCCGCTGGCGAGCGAGCGCAGCGCGGGGGAGTTGGTCGAATTCGGCGCCAGGCATGCCACGGTGAAAAATCTTGCCGACTACGACTTCGCCGGCGTCGACATTGCATTCTTCTCGGCTGGCGGCAGCGTGTCGAAGGTGCACGCACCGCGCGCGGCTGCCGCGGGCGCCGTCGTGATCGACAACACTTCCGAGTTCCGCTACCAGGACGACATTCCACTCGTCGTCAGCGAGGTCAACCCGCATGCGGTCGCGCGTTACACGACGCGCGGCATCATCGCCAATCCGAATTGCTCGACCATGCAGATGCTCGTCGCGCTGGCGCCGATCCATCGCGCGGCCGGCATCACGCGCATCAACGTGGCGACATATCAGTCGGTCTCCGGCGCGGGACGCTCGGGACTCGAGGAACTGGCGCGGCAGACCGCGGCGCTGCTGAATTTCCAGGAATACCCGCCGGCGAAATTCAGCAAGCAGATCGCGTTCAACGTGATCCCGCATATCGATGAATTCCAGAGCAACGGTTACACCAAGGAGGAAATGAAAGTAGTCTGGGAGACGCGCAAGATCCTCGAGGACGACACCATCCAGGTGAATGCGACCGCCGTGCGTGTGCCGGTCTTCTACGGGCATTCCGAGGCCGTGCATATCGAAACCCGCGACAAGATCACGGCACAGCAGGCGCGCAATCTGTTAGAAGAGGCGCCCGGTGTCGAAGTTGTCGACGAGCGCAAGCCCGGAGGCTATCCGACGCCGGTGAGCGACGCGGCGGGGCACGACCCGGTTTACGTTGGTCGCATTCGCGAGGATATCTCCCATCCTCGTGGGCTGAACCTGTGGATCGTTTCGGACAACATCCGCAAGGGTGCAGCGTTGAACGCGATCCAAATCGCGGAGATATTGGCAAAAACTTACTTGTGACCTATAGTTACGATTGTGTTATAAGGCACTTTCGAGCTTAGGGACTCTTACTCAGGGGCTCGATGGATCGCCATGGCAACATATTGTTGGGGGGTTAACCTCATGAAAGGACCGGCAAAATTAACGCTTGCCATTGCGCTTGCACTGGCCGGCGGCAACGTGTTCGCGCTGGGTCTTGGATCGATCCAAGTCAAATCCGGGTTGAATCAGCCGCTGGATGCGGAAATACCGGTCATCACGGAATCGGCCGCCGAGGCAAACGGGCTGACTGTCGAATTGGCTTCGGTCGAGGACTTCGAGCGCATCGGCTTGAGCAGGTCGCGCCTGACCGTTCCGATCGAGATGGCGGTCGGCGCAAATGCGCGTGGCGAGACGGTCATCAAGCTGACGACCAAGGAAGCCGTGCGCGAACCGCTGCTCGACTTCCTGCTCGTTGCGAACTGGTCCAAGGGCAAAGTCCTGCGCGAGTACACCGTGCTGCTGGATCCGCCGATCACCGCGCCGGCCAAGTCGACCGCGACGGTTGCACCGCTGGCAGAAAAGCCGGTGCCCGTGGCCAGGCCACTCACCGAAACCAAGCCGCCGCCGCCGGCTGCGAAACCGGCACATGCGGAACCCAAACCGCCGGTGGCTGCGGCAACGCCCAAGGCTCCGCCTAAGGCGGAAGCCAAGCCTGCGCCGCCGCCACCTGCGCCGAAACCGGCTGCCCACCCAGCCGGCAACAACGATTACGGTCCTGTCGCCGAAGGCGAGACGTTGTCCGGCATTGCGCGTGCGACCAAGCCTGACGACAAGACCAGCGTCAACCAGATGATGCTTGCGCTGCTCAAGGCCAACCCCAACGCCTTCTACCAGGACAATATCAACGCGTTGAAACGCGGTTCGATCTTGCGCATTCCCGGCAGCGACGACGTGCGCGCGAGCGGGACGTTGCGCGAAGCAGCCGAGCAGGTGCACAGCCAGAACGAAGCCTGGACGACGGGCCGGGCGGCGGTCAGCAAGCCGACACTCGTTGCGCATACGGGAGCCACAACCAAGACCACCGCCGAGCCTGCGGCCAAGCCGACAAAGACCGATGCGAAACCGGCCAAGCAGGAGCGCCTTGCGCTGGTGCCGCCGAGTGCCGCCAAGAACGACACGTCGACCGATCGCGCTGGCGCTGCCGGTGGTACCGGGAAGGAAAATGCCGAGGTCAAGGCCGAACTGGCGCGGACCAAGGAAGCGCTGAGCAGCCGCGAGCAGGAAGCGACGGAAATGAAGTCGCGCGTCAAGCAGCTCGAGGACATCAGCGCCAAGGATCAGCGCCTGATCGCGCTGAAGGATTCCGAGATCGCCGACCTGCAGAAGAAATTGAAGGAACTGCAAGCCAAGGCCTCGGCTCCCGCCGCAGCGAGCGCCGCAGTCAAACCGACGGAGACGGCGCCAGCCAAGTCCGCCGAAAACACTGCCGCAAAACCCGCGGACGCCGCGACAAGCAACGCTGATCAGAAGCTCACCGCCAAGGATATCTGGGGTGATCTCAACGCAGACAAGAATGCCGCAAAGCCGGCGGCCGGATCGACGCCGACTGCGCCGGGCGCGACGCCGGCGACTACGACCGCGCCACCGACGACGACAGCAGCAACGCCGCCCTCGACAGCTACAGCGACTGCAACGTCGTCAGCACCAGGCACTGCGCCGGCGCCCGCAACGCCTGCGGCCGGCAACACGCAAACGCCGTCGACCGTGCCAAGCACATCGATACCTTCGGAGCCGACCGCATCGGCGCCCTCTGCAGCCGACGCCGGCACTGTGGCGGCCAAGCCTGCGGCTGCGACTGCGACACCGGTCAAAGCACCGCCGCCGGCAAAGGTGACGCCGCTCGAACCGGCCGCGGAGCCGTTCTACAAGAGCCAGAACGTCTTGCTCGGCGGCGGCGCTGCACTGCTGCTGGTCGGGCTGCTGGCGCTGATGCGCTTCATGCGCAAGCCGAAACCTGCATTCGCGCCAAGCGCCGAAGCCGACGAAGTCGGCTTTCACGATGCGGACGACGAAGAATTGCGTTTGCGCGATGCCTTGCAACAAAACCCGGCGAACACCGCCGCGTCGCTCGATCTGCTGCGTCACTACTACGCGCGCAGCGAGGCGGCCAAGTTCGAGGCGGCGGCCGAAACGATGCACGCGCATCTGTTCGATCCGAATGCGCCGGAGTGGGACGAAGTGTTGGCGATGGGTGCCGTCATTGCGCCGAATCATCCGCTGTTCGCCGAAGTCGCCGCGCATCCGACAGTGCACGAAATCGCGCCGCACATGCATGAAGAGGCGGTGGAGCAGCATCACGAAGAGTTCGTTTATCCCGGCCACGAGGAGGTCGTTACCGACGATGCGCTGACGCATGTCGGAACCTACGATATGGAGCCGGCCGCCGTCACCAGCGAGCCTGCGCCTCTGGCAATGCACGACGACAGCTTCGATTTCGACCTGCCGATGCAGACCGAGGAGACCGCACGCGAAACCGTGATCTCCCATCGCGAGCCCGAGCCGCTCTTCACCGAGGCCGCCGCGCCGGCTCCGGTCGTCGAACGGCAGGACGACATCTACGTCGGCGAGGACGCGATCGGCACGAAGCTCGACCTGGCCAAGGCCTACCTCGACATGGGGGATCCGGAAGGCGCGAAGTCGATGCTCGATGAGGTATTGGCCGAGGGCAACGACTCGCAGCGGGACGAGGCGCGCCGCCTGCTCGCGGAGATCCATTGACGGCCGCACGTCGCCGTTCCGGCAACTGAGCCGGACGGTTAGCTGGTCATCTGATTGCAAACAGGCCGGACTCGTTCCGGCCTGTTTCTTTCCGACGGGTACAATCGCAAGTCCACCTTGCGGGATTTCCCTTTGCGCATTGCCCTCGGCATCGAATACGACGGCACCGATTTCCTCGGCTGGCAGCGGCTGCGACACGGAAATACGGTGCAGTCCGTCGTCGAGTCCGCGTTGTCGTTTGTTGCCGATGAACCGATCGCGGTTACTTGTTCCGGGCGCACCGATGCCGGCGTGCATGCGCATTGCCAGGTCGTTCATTTCGATGCGCAGGCGCGACGCAGCGAGCGCAACTGGGTACTCGGCGTGAATTCACGTCTGCCGTCCAGTGTCGCCGTCGTCTGGGCACGGCCGGTCAGCGACGAGTTTCATGCGCGCTACGGCGCCTCGGGGCGACGCTATCGCTATGCGATTCTCAACCGGCCGGTGCGCGCCGCGCTCGATGCGCGCTACGTGACCTGGGAACGCGCACCACTCGATGCGGCGGCGATGCACGCTGCCGCACAGGCACTGGTCGGCGAGCACGACTTCAGCGCGTTTCGCGCGATCTCCTGCCAGGCGCATACCGCGCGTCGCAACTTGCGCGGGATTTCGGTCGGCCGGTCGGGTGAGCACGTCACCGTCGACGTCGAGGCGAACGCATTCCTGCATCATATGGTGCGCAACATCGTCGGCAGCCTGCTGCTGGTCGGCCGTGGCGAGCAACCGCCGGACTGGATCGCACGACTTCTCGCCGGCGGCGACCGCACCAGCGCCGGGCCGACAGCGCCGCCGCAGGGCCTGACATTCCTCGGTCCGCGCTATCCTGCGCGTTTCGCTTTGCCGGAAGACGTCAGCGCATGACAACGCAACGCACACGAGTGAAATTCTGCGGCATGACGCGCGTCGACGATGCGCTTCTGGCGGTGGCACTCGGCGTCGACGCGATCGGCTTCGTACTGACACGCAAGAGCAAGCGCTTTGCCGGAATCGAGCGGGCGCGCGAAATCCGCCGCGCGCTGCCGCCTTTCGTCGCGGCTGTCGCCTTGTTCATGGACGACGACGTCAGCTTCGTCGCCGAGGTCATCGCCGCGGTTGCACCGGACCTGCTGCAGTTTCACGGCAGCGAAACGGCCCCGGATTGTGTACGCTACGGACGTCCCTATCTGAAAGCTGTGGCCATGGGCGGCGGTCAATACTGGCAGCCGGTCGTTTCAGCGCATCCCCAGGCGGCCGGTTTCCTGTTCGATGGTCATGCCGCCGGAGCGCAAGGCGGCTCCGGCCAAGGCTTCGACTGGTCGGTGTTGCCGCGTGATATCGGCAAGCCGGTACTGTTGGCCGGCGGACTCGTTGCGGAGAATGTCGCAGCAGCGATCCGGACCGTGCGGCCATACGCCGTCGATGTCTCGAGCGGCATCGAGGCGGCGCCGGGAATCAAGGATGCGGACAAGATGCGGCGCTTCATCGCCGCGGTACGCGCCGACGACGGGCGCGCGGCAGACGAGGTTTGAAAGTGGCGGCGAATTACAGGAGCATGGTCATTCCGCAGTCCGGCGAGATCGATTTCTCGGCGTATCCGGATGCGCACGGGCGCTTCGGTCCGTACGGGGGCGTCTACGTCGCCGAAACGCTGATGGCGCCACTGGCAGAACTCACCGCGGCTTATCTGCGCCTGCGCCGCGACCCGGCCTTCATCGCCGAACTCGATCGCGACCTGAAGCACTACGTCGGCCGGCCGAGTCCGATCTATCACGCCGAGCGATTGTCGAAGAAGGTCGGCGGCGCGCAGATCCTGTTCAAGCGCGAGGACCTGAACCATACCGGCGCGCACAAGATCAACAACACCGTGGGCCAGGCTCTCGTCGCGCGGCACATGGGCAAGCGCCGCATCATCGCCGAGACCGGCGCCGGTCAGCACGGCGTCGCCAGTGCGACAGTTGCTGCGCGTCTCGGCCTCGAGTGCGTCGTCTATATGGGCTCGGTCGACATCGAGCGCCAGGCCATCAACGTCTACCGCATGAAGCTGCTCGGCGCCAGCGTCGTGCCGGTCACTTCGGGATCCAAGACGCTGAAAGATGCCCTCAACGAGGCGCTGCGCGACTGGGTCACGAACGTCGACAATACTTTCTACATCATCGGCACGGTCGCCGGACCGCATCCCTATCCGATGATGGTGCGCGATTTCAACGCCGTCGTCGGTCGCGAGGCGCGCGCGCAGATGCTCGAAGGATACGGCCGGCTGCCCGACATGCTCGTCGCCTGCGTCGGCGGCGGCTCGAACGCGATCGGCCTCTTCCACGCGTTTCTCAATGACCGGCAGGTCGCCATCGTCGGCGCCGAGGCGGCGGGCGAGGGCATCCCGACCGGCCGGCACGCCGCGTCGCTGGCGGCCGGGCGCCCCGGCGTGCTGCACGGCAACCGCACGTACGTGCTTTGCGACGACAACGGGCAGATCACCGAAACGCATTCGATCTCGGCCGGACTCGACTATCCCGGCGTGGGTCCTGAGCATGCATGGCTCAAGGACAGCGGTCGCGCCAGCTATGTCGGCGTGACGGACGACGAAGCGTTGGCCGCATTCCACGAACTGGCCCTGACCGAAGGCATTCTCGCCGCGCTCGAATCGAGCCATGCAGTCGCTCAGGGCATCAAGCTCGCGCGCGAGATGACAAAAGATAAAATGATACTTGTCAACCTTTCCGGTCGCGGCGACAAGGACGTGCATACGATCGCCAAGCGCGAAGGTATCAGCCTGTGATTGCGGGAATCCGGAATCGGGAATCGGGAATCGCCGGAGCAAGGGCGATTACTGTCCGAGCGTATCCAATTCCCCATTCTCGATTCACCATTTCCGGCTTCTTCGCATGAACCGCATCGACCGCCGCTTCGCCGAATTGAAGTCCTCCGGCCGCACCGGACTGATCCCGTTCGTCACCGCCGGCGATCCGCTGCCACAGGCCGCCGTCACGCTGATGCACGCGCTGGTCGAGTCGGGCGCCGACCTGATCGAGCTGGGTATTCCGTTTTCCGATCCGATGGCCGACGGCGAGGTGATCCAGCATTCGAGCGAGCGAGCACTGGCGCGCGGCGTCGGCCTTGCGCTGATACTCGGCTGGGTTGCCGAGTTCCGCAAGGTCGATGCGGCGACGCCGATCGTGCTGATGGGCTATCTCAATCCAGTCGAGATTCACGGCTACGAACGCTTCGCGCGCGAAGCAGTCGCTGCGGGCGTCGACGGCGTGTTGCTGGTGGATTGCCCACTCGAAGAATCGATGACGACTGCCGCCGTACGCAGCGCGGGCTTGCGCCAGATCTATCTTGCCGCGCCGACGACCGCCGATGTGCGCCTCGCCGATCTGTGCGCGCAAGCCGAAGGTTTCCTATACTACGTCTCGTTTGCCGGCGTAACAGGTGCGGACCGGCTCGATCTGGCGCCGGTTCGTGCGCGTGTCGTCGCAATCAAGGCGCGCTCGAAAGTGCCGGTGGCCGTGGGCTTTGGCGTACGTGACGCCGCATCGGCCGTGACCATCGCGCAATTCGCCGACGCCATCGTCATCGGCAGTGCGCTGGTCGCGCATCTGGCGAACTGTTCGACGCCGGATGCGGTCAGTAGTGCCGCGAAGAGCTTCCTTGCGCCGATCCGCAAGGCACTCGATGCCGCTGCCAACGCGCATGCAGCGTGAAACGGACAAACCCGAAACACCCGCGGAGCCGGCTGTAGAGCCGGTCCCGCCGACAGATACCGGAGAAGTAGGCGACATGAGCTGGTTGCAGAAATTGATGCCTGCGCGCATCCGCACCGAGGGCACGTCCAAGGGCAAGGTGCCGGAAGGGCTGTGGGAAAAATGCGAGGGCTGCGGTGCGGTGCTCTATCGCCCGGAACTCGAGCGCAATCTTGAGGTGTGCCCGAAATGCGGCCACCACCATACCATCGACGCGCGCAAGCGGCTGGCCGCGTTTTTCGATCAGGGCAGCACGCAGGAGCTCTTTGCCGAACTCGAGCCGGTCGACACGCTGAAATTCCGCGATTCGAAAAAGTACAAGGACCGCATCGTCGCTGCGCAGAAGCAGACCGGCGAGAAGGACTCGCTGATCGCGATGCGCGGCCTGCTCAAGACGCAACCGCTGGTCGCGTGCGCGTTCGAGTTCGCCTTCATGGGCGGCTCGATGGGCTCCGTCGGCGGCGAAAAGTTTGCGCGCGCTGCGGAAACTGCGCTCGACGAACACATTCCGCTGGTCTGCTTTTCCGCCAGCGGCGGCATGCGCATGCAGGAAGGCCTGCTGTCGCTGATGCAGATGGCGAAGGTGTCCGCAGCGCTTGCGCGCATGCGCAGTGCGGGCGTGCCGTACATTTCCGTACTGACGCACCCGACCACGGGCGGCGTCTCCGCCAGCCTCGGCATGCTCGGCGACATCAACATCGGCGAGCCGAAAGCGCAGATTGGATTTGCCGGCCCGCGCGTGATCGAACAGACCGTGCGCGAAACGCTGCCGGAAGGCTTTCAACGATCCGAATTCCTGCTTGAACACGGTGCCATCGACTTGATCGTCGATCGGCGCGAGATGCGCGACAAGCTCTCCGACCTGTTGGCGCTGTTGATGCGGCGGCCCAAGGCGGCCTGATTCGAAAGCAGGCCCAAGGGCTGAGGGACGAGCGCTGTAGGATCGGGTCGGTGCCGACGATTACTGGCCTCCGCGGGCACTTTCCAATACACGCTGCACGATTATTCGGTGCATGAGCCAAGCCCTCAGCCCTCAGCCCTCAGCCTAATGCGCAGCCTCGCCGAATGGCTTGACTACCAGCAGCGCATCCATCCCCGCAGCATCGAGCTGGGCCTCGCGCGCGTCGGCGAGGTCTGGCGCCGAATGGGCGCGCCGGCGCCGGCGCCGGTTGTGATCACGGTCGGCGGCACGAACGGCAAGGGTTCGACGGTTGCATTTCTCGAAGCGATGCTCGCGGCAGACGGCAAGCGCGTGGGTTGCTACACCTCGCCGCATCTGCTGCGGTACAACGAGCGCGTCCGCGTTGCCGGCGTCGACGTCGACGACGCGCTGCTGATCGAGGCCTTCGAACGCATCGAGGCGGCGCGCGAAGTTGCCACCGTCGACGAAATTCCGCTGACGTATTTCGAGTTCGGCACGCTGGCTGCGTTGTGGATTTTTTCGCGAGCCGGCCTCGACGCAGCTCTTCTTGAAGTCGGTTTGGGCGGCCGGCTCGACGCCGTCAACATCATCGATGCCGATGCCGCTGTCGTCACGACGGTCGATCTGGATCACCAGGACTGGCTCGGCAACGATCGCGACAGCATCGGTCGCGAAAAGGCCGGCATCTTCCGCGTTGGACGCCCGGCGATCATCGGCATGCGCGAACCGATGCAGGGACTGCTGGAGGAAACGACGCGCCTCGGTGCGGACATGGTTCGCGCCGGCCATGACTATACGGTGATCGTGCGCGATGCCGGCTGGCAGTGGCACAGCGGCGCGAGCGGCCTGGAGCTTCCGCTGCCGACGCTGGCGGCTGCATGCCAGGTCGACAACGCGGCCGCCGCCATCACTGCCATCTTCAAGCTCCGCGATCGCCTCGGCTGGAGCCCCGGAGCGCTGGGTGTCGGCGTGCGCAAGGCTCGCGTGCCTGCTCGCCTGCAGCTGTTGGCGACGCCCGGCGCGGCCGACGTCATTGTCGACGTCGCGCACAATCCGCAGGCGGCGCGCGAGCTGGCGCGATGGCTTGGAGACAATCCGATCGCCGGTCGCACGTTTGCGGTATTCGGCGCACTCGACGACAAGGATGTCGGCGGCATCGTCACGCCACTGCTGCCGTACATTGACAGCTGGATTCTCGCCGGGCTCGCTGGACTGACTTCGCGCGGCCTGCCTGTGGCGCCGTTGCAGGCGCATGTGCGGGCTGCGGCTTCGCCAAGCGTGGCCGCCGCGTGCGACGACCCGCGTACGGCGCTTGCGCGAGCTTGCGCACTGGCTTCACCCCAGGATCGCGTCGTTGCGTTTGGATCGTTCTACGTTGCGGCCGAAGTTCTCGAAGCGATGAAGGCGGGTGATTGAGCTTGCATTAACGTGGAAGCAGCGGCGCCGCGGTTATAATGAGCATTGCTTTTCGCGGAGGTATCCATGGATTCGGCTTTGAAACAGCGTCTGCTCGGTGCTGCCGTACTGATCGCGCTTCTCATCATCTTCGTGCCGATGTTCCTTGGCAGTTCGCCGCCGAAAGAGGCAAGCGCAATCCAGAACGTCGATTTCCCTCCGGAGCCCGAACGCAAGTTCGAAACACGCACGTTGCCGGTGGAATCCTCGAAGCCGGCAATTCCCGCTGCGCCGAAACCTTCAACTGACGACAAGGTTGCCACGGTCGATACCAAGGCGTCGGCAAGTTTCGAAGCGCCCGATGCAAAGGCGCCGGACAAGGCTCCGACGGCAAGTGCGGCTACTGCACCTGCGGCGCCGGCGGCCTCTGAGACAAAAACGGCCGCGGACGCCGCCAAGCCAGCCGTCGTCGACGCCACGCCTGCACCAACGTCGCCGGGAGGACGCTTCAGCGTCAACCTGGGCGTCTATGCCGACCAGGGCCACGCCGATGCGCTCGTCGCAAAGCTCAAGAAGGCCGGGTTTGCCGCATACAGCGAAGCCACGGAATACCAAGGCAAGTCCGCCCAGCGCGTGCGTGTCGGTCCCTATGCGGATCGCTCGGCCGCAGAGTCGGCGCGCCTGAAAATCAAGCGGGATGAACCGAAGTTGCCGAGCAGCGTGAGCGAGTCTGCCCAGCAACCCGCAGCGGATGCCCCGGCCACCGCGATTGCGGCCAACAGGGCGGGCGGCTGGGCAGTGCAGCTGGGCGCGTTCAAGTCCGAGGCGGAGGCTGCCAAGCTGCGTGACCGCGTGCACGGCGCGGGTGTCGCGGCGTTCGCCGAACGTACGGGTAACGGCGACCAGGCACTCTGGCGCGTTCGCGCCGGACCCTACGCCGATCGAACGGGTGCCGAGACGGCGCGCGCGACGTTGAAGGCGAAGATGCAGGTCGAGGGGATGATCGTCACGCAGCCATGAATGCAGGTCATGAATGCAGGTCGGGAATCGAGAATGGGGAATTGGAAGGGCAGTGCAGCGATTCGGCTTCTTCGCTCAACGAGGACTTTCCGGCTTCCTTCCTTGCTTCGTCGATTCCCGATTCCCGACTCCCGATTCCCGTCACCTCTATGAACTGGGCCGACTACTGCATCATCGCGATCCTGGCCCTTTCAGTGCTCATGGGATTGTGGCGCGGCTTCATCGGCGAGGTACTGGCGCTGGCGTGCTGGGTCGTTGCGTTCTGGGTCGCGTGGGTATTCGGGCCGCGCCTGGCCGAGTCCTTTACCGCGATCGACGCGCCGTCGGTACGTTTGCTGCTCGGCTATGCGATCTGCTTCGTTGCCGTATTGATCGCCGGCGCGATCGTGAGTTTCCTCATGCGCAAGCTGATCTCGGGGAGCGGCCTTTCCGGTACCGATCGGTTGCTCGGCATGGTGTTCGGTCTGATTCGCGGGCTGGCGCTGGTAACATTGCTCGTATTCATTCTCGGCTTCACGCCATTTTCGCGCGAAGTCTGGTGGCAGCAAGCGAAAGTGCTGCCGACGTTTGAGCAGGGTGCGCGCTGGCTGTCGGCGAATCTGCCGCCGGAAGTCGCCAAGCACCTTGATTTGCGGGAGTTGCTGCCACAGATTCCGGCAGCGGCGCCGGGTAGTCAGCCCAAGAATCCGCCGGACAAGAAGCCCGGACAGAATTGAGACGGCCTGCGGGTCGCGTTTGATGCATCAACAGGGCGGAGCCAGACCAAAGCATGTGCGGGATCATCGGCATCGTTGGCAAATCCGAAGTCGCGTCGGCGCTGTATGACGGCCTGACAGTGCTGCAGCATCGCGGCCAGGATGCCGCAGGCATCGCCACCGTCGACGGCGAACGCCTGCGCCTGCACAAGGGCGCCGGGCTCGTGCGCGACGTCTTCCAGCGCGAAGACATGCTCAAGTTGCGCGGCCGGGTGGGCATCGGGCATTGCCGCTATCCCACGGCCGGCTCGGAAAGCCTGGCCGAAGCGCAGCCGCTGTATGTCAACTCGCCCTACGGGATCGCCCTCGGACACAACGGCAATCTGATCAACACCGAGTCGCTGCGGCGCCAGATGTTCGAGGACGATCGCCGCCACATAAACACCGATTCCGATTCGGAGATCCTGCTCAATATCTTCGCGCACGAGTTGCAGATCCAGGAGCGCCACGCGCTCACGCCCGACCATATCTTCAAGGCCGTCGCCGGCGTGCATGCGCGCGCTCTCGGCGGCTACGCCGTCGTGTCATTGCTGCTGGGATACGGCATCGTGGCCTTCCGCGATCCGCACGGCATCCGCCCGCTCATGCTCGGTGAACGCGAAACGGCTGACGGCAAGGAGTTCGTCGTGGCCTCCGAATCCGTCGCGCTCGATATCCTGGGCTTCAAGCGCCTGCGCGACGTGGCGCCGGGCGAGGCCGTCCTATTGACCAACGACGGCCAATTGTTCAGTCGGCACTGCGCCGATGGGCGCCAGCACGCACCGTGCATTTTTGAATATGTATACCTGGCGCGTCCGGATTCGATGATCGAGGATGTGTCCGTGTACAAGGCACGGCTGCGCATGGGCGAGCGCCTGGCAGCGAAGATCCTCAAGCTGCGCCCGGATCACGACATCGACTCGGTGATACCGATTCCCGACACCTCGCGTACGGCGGCCAGCTCGCTCGCGCACGAACTCGGCGTGCCGATGCGCGAAGGCTTCGTCAAGAACCGTTATATCGGCCGCACGTTCATCATGCCTGGGCAGAGCGAACGGGTGAAGTCGGTGCGACGCAAGCTCAACGCGATCGGTCTGGAGTTCCGCAAGAAGAACGTGCTGCTGGTCGACGATTCGATCGTGCGCGGCACGACGTCCAAGCAGATCATCCAGATGGCGCGCGAAGCCGGCGCACGCAACGTCTATTTCGCCTCCGCCGCGCCGCCCGTGCGCTATCCGAACGTCTACGGCATCGACATGCCGGCACCAGCCGAACTCGTCGCCCATGGCCGCAGCGAGGACGAGATTCGCGCTTTCATCGGTGCGGACTGGCTCGTCTACCAGGATCTCGAAGACCTGATCGCGGCCGTCGCCGACGGCAACGAAAAGCTGCGCCATTTCGATACCTCGTGCTTCTCCGGCGAATACGTGACCGGGGTAAAGGCCGAATACCTGAGCGAGCTCGAGTTCGCTCGTTCGGATGCAGTCAGGAGTCGGCGAGGCGCTGCGTGAGTGCAGGCGGCCCGGTGGCCGGCCGGCCGGGTCCCGAGCGCGCGCTGCATCGCGGGAACATCGTTGCGCTCGGAATCTTCGTCGCGCTGGTCGGCGCCGTCTATTTCAGCCTGTTCAACCATGATTTCAGCGTCAACGGCCTGCGCTATGCGGAGGACGTCGAGCGTGGCGTCGAGCTTTTTCATCCGAATCACCTGTTGCCGAACTTCCTGTACCGCGGTGCGTACCTGCTTGCTCAACACGTCGGACTGGCCGGGATTCGGGCGATCTGGATCATGCAGGCGATCAACGTCTGCGCCGGACTCGTTGCTGCCGCGGCTATCGTACGCGTCGGTCTGTTGCACGGCCGCTCTCGTCCCTCTATTGGCGCCAAAGTACCTGCGTTGGTGCCGGACAGCCGCCGCAGCGTCGCCCTGCTGATTGGCGCGCTGTATGCGTTCGGCTTCGCGGCCTGGAACTTTGCCGAAGAGCCTGATGTATACATCCTGCCCGCGGCGGCAGTCGCTGTTTCGATGGCGATCATTGCCCCGCGCGATCGCCTGGGGTGGCGCGCGATCATCGTTCTGGGCGTGCTCGCAGCGTTCGCCGTGTTGACCTTGCAGCAGTACGTGTTCTGGTATCCCGCGTTGCTCCTGCTTGTTCGCGCGCGTGATCTAGGCGCGGCTCGCCGCGCAAAGCTGCTGGCGCTTGCACTCGGCATTCCGCTGGCGTGCCTCGGCGCCTATCTTCTCGTCGGCGTCGCAGATGGGCAGTTGCGCAGCGCGAATGATGTGCTCGCCTGGTTTCTCGGTTATGCATGGAACAGTCAGGCCGGGTTCGGGACTTACCGGCCCGCGCCGGATGTGGGATCGCGTCTGCTCGGCACCGTATTGGGTCTGGGCAATCTTGCCTTTGCCTACGAAGTGATCCTGTCGCGCGCCGCGATGATCGCTGCCGTCGTCGCGCTGCTGCCGCTGCTGCTGATTGCGGCACGCACCACCGGCTTTCTTCGCAGCGCGGACCCCGGACCAAGACGCGACGCGACGATTCTCGCGCTTTGGTGTCTCGCGAATGTGGCATTCGCCACGTGGTGGGAATCGCGCAACATCGAGTTCCTGTTCCCGTCGTGGGTCGGCGCCTTGATGCTGGCGGCACTTGCTTCCGCGGCGCTCGATCGGCGCGTGTTGATTGCCGCGGTGCTGCTGGTGGCCGGCGTCAATCTGGCGGTTGCCTTCTTTCCGCAGCATGACTGGCCCGCACGCTATCGCGTCGTCGAGGCGCTCGCCCGGCACGAACAACTCGTCGAGGCTGATGTGCTGGTCACCGAGGAGCTGAATACCGTCGCCTACCTGCGTTACTTCGATGGTGTCGAAGTGCGTTTTCAGCCGGGTGCGGTCAGCGCCGCGATGCACGCTTCGGAGCCGCTCGCCCGCGTGCGGACTGCGCTGGATTCTGCCCTGGCGTCCGGCGCGCGCGTCTACACGACGGAACTCGACGAGCACGGCCGCCTGCGCGAGATCGCGCACTGGTTCGCGCCGCTGGGGCGCAGCGGTTACGACGGCGCGGTCGAGCGCGACATCGAGGTCCTGTACGGGGGCCTCGACACGTCCGAGCAGCCGGTCCCCGGCGCGCGTCGAGTGCGAAATGCGCCCGCGCCACGCTGATCGTCCTGTGGTCGACGTGTCCGATCGCGAAATACAGCACATCCCTGCAGATTTCGCACGCCGAGTCCGGCGCGAGTCCGGGCTCGGCTCACGCGAGCCAGCAAGTGCTCGCTGGCTCGAGCCGGCCCTCCGTGGGCCGGGCAGACTAGGCACTACGCACTGCCTATGGTTTATTCGATAATCGGCCCCGCCGCCATTGCGCGGACGGAGAAAGCAAGGCGAGGGTCTGTGCAGGGAAATCTGTTTGTCAGCGCGGCGCTCTGCCTCGATTGCACGGACATCGCGGAAAAGCTGGCGCTGACCGACGAGGTCGCGCGCGCGTTTTCCGATGGCAACCTCGACCGCGCGAACACTGCACGACCACTGCCGATCGGCGTCCCTGGCAGGCCAGCGCGCCCCGTGCTCGTGGCGCCGCGACAACTGCCACAAAGGGGGCTGGGCAGCGCCGAAGGCCGCGCGGCGCTGATTCACGCGGTCGCGCACATCGAATTCAACGCCGTCAATCTGGCCTGGGATGCGGTCTACAGGTTCCGCGGCATGCCATTCGACTATTACCGGGACTGGATCGCCGTAGCGGTCGATGAGGCACGCCATTTCCGCCTGTTGCAGGCGAGACTGCAGCAGCTTGGGCATGAGTATGGCGACTTCGATGCGCACGATGGCTTGTGGGAAATGGCCGTAAAGACTGCCGGATCGTGCCTGGAGAGGATGGCGCTGGTGCCGAGAGTCCTGGAGGCACGCGGACTCGATGTCACGCCGGCAATGATCCGGCGCTTGCGCGGCGCAGGGGATGACACCAGCGCCGAAATCCTCGAACTGATCCTGCGCGAAGAAGTCGCGCACGTCGCCGCCGGGTCGCGCTGGTTCGACTGGTGCTGCACCAAGGCCGGCCTGGATCAGGTCTCGACGTTCGCCGAACTCGTGCGACGCTACGCGACCGGCGCAATCAAGCGTCCGCTGAATGTCGAGGCGCGCCGCGCGGCAGGTTTCAGCGCGGACGAACTCGAAAGACTGACGGCACTCGCGACGTGAGGCGTCGCGCGCTCGCCGTCATCGCCGTCATCGCCGTCTGGCTGCTGGTGCTCGGCACCGCCGCGCGCATTCCCTGGTCTGCTCCATTGTTTTCACGCGATCAGCTCACGCTCAAGGGTCAGGACTTTCGTCCGGTCATGGGCGCGGGTGTGGAGGACGGCAGTGCCCTGGGCGTGGGCGCGATCGCGAGCGACGGCAATGCCATGCAGAGCATTCCGCTGGAACGAATTCGCGCGTCCGACTTCCCGCTGCTGACTTTCCGTTTCGAGGACTTTCCACGCACGCTCGAACTGCTGCTGGTATTTCGGCGCGCCGACACGCCCGACGACGTGCAGACGGTGGCATTGCCGTGGCCCGGCGATGGCGTCGTCACGGTCGACCTGCACGCTGCGACGCCGGCATGGCGCGGCGAGATTACCGAACTGGGCTTCGCCGAATACGCGACGCCGCAACTCGTGCCGCCGAGCATCGCTTTTCGGCCGTTCCGCCTGGTCCAGGCCCGACTTGACTCATCCGCTTGGAACGCATTGCCGCGACTGCTGCGTCATGCCTGGTTCGGTTATCAGCCGTGGAGTCTGGCGTCGATCAATGTCGTCGGCGTGTCGACCGACCCGAACGCATCGCTGCCGGTGACGCTCGTCATCGGCGCGCTGCTCTCTCTCGTCGTTTGCGCGCTTCTGTTGCGCTGGTCGCGGGCACAATGGCTGCGCGCGGCGCTGGTCGCCGGCGCGCTTGCATGGATAGCGCTGGATCTGCGCTGGCTCGGCGACCTTTCCTCCAAGCATCAACTCACCGAGTCGATCTACGCCGGAAAGTCATGGCAGGAGCGCGCGCGCCTCCAGCCCGACGAGGATATCGCCGGATTCGCCCAGTTGGCCCGTCAGCAGTTGGCCGACGTCAGGCAGGGCCAACGCGTGCTCGTGGCTTCGGATTCGACCTACATGATGTTGCGCTTGATTTATTTCCTGCTGCCGCTCAATGCGGTGCCGCTGGATGCGGCGATCGCCACGGCGCCGGCGCATGACTGGCCGGACGACACGGTGATCGTGCTGTGCGCCAGCAAGCACTGGCACTACGATGAGGCCGCTTCGGTGCTGCGTTCCGAAGCGCGCTCGGTGGCCGTGACGCCGATGTTCGCCGGCGGCAGCCTTGCAGTCTATCGCGTGCGCGGAGCCGGGCGATGACCATGGCCTATCTGTGGGCGTGGCTGCTGACCACCGCCTCCGGCGCATTCCTGTCGCTTGCGCTGAGCGCAGCGCATCGGCCCGGCCGAATTGCGACAGCACTGGGTTATGGCGTGGCGTTGGGCATGCTCGGCGCTGCGGCTTTCACGGCGTTGTCGGCCCGGGCCGGCACGACTCATGCGTGGCTGCACGCCGCACCATGGCTCGCGCTTGCCGGGGCGTTGGCAGGCTGCGTTGCGCTTTACCGGCAATATCGCGCTCCTGCGGCTGCGACAGGCGTGGGTGAAAAAGTGGAATATTGGAAAAGCGTCGCCGTCGGCGCGATGCTGGCATCGTTGCTCTGGCGCGGCTCGATCATCGGCAGCGAAGTGTTGTTGCGACCGACCTATCCATGGGACGCGTGGGACGCCTGGGCGGTCAAGTCCAAGACCTGGTTCCTGCTCGGTCACTACGTTCCGTTCGTCGCCGTTGCCGACTGGCTGCGGGAGGGCACGGCCGAGTTGTACAGCGGGCCGGCATGGGCCTATCCGTCGACGCTCGGCTGGATGCAGGTGTGGTTTGCCAGCGCGGCCGGCGGCTGGATCGAGCAGCTCGTCAACCTGCCGTGGCTGGTATTGTGGGCTGGCCTGCTGCTGGGGCACTACGGGCAGTGGCGCGCGCTGGGTTTGAACGCGACGCGCGCGGTGATATTCGTCTACATCCTGGGATCGTTGCCGCTGCTTGCGTCGCACGTCGCGCTTGCCGGCTACGCCGATCTGTGGATCGCTACGTTGTTCGGGTTTTCCGTACTGGCATGGCTGCGCTGGCAGGAGCGCGGTGAGCGCGACCAGTTGGTCATGGCACTGATCTGCGCCGCGGTGCTGCCGCTGCTGAAGCTCGAGGGCATGGTCTGGTTCCTGAGCCTGCTTGCCGCGATCGGCTTCGGCGCATTGTCACCGCGCTGGCGATGGCGTGCGGTGGCGATCGCCGCAGCGGTGCTGCTCGGCGTCATCCTGGTCGGCCAGTCGCAGATGCTGTTCGCAGCCATCGGCTGGGTGCGCAGCGGCTCGCGCGTCGTCGACATTCCGGTCATCGGCAAGCTGTCCCTGACCTGGCACGGCGAAGCAGCGATCGGCGTCATCCGCAGCCTGTTCTCGCAGTCGAACTGGCATCTGCTTTGGTGGTGTGTCGCCCCGCTGGTCGTCTGGCGCTGGCGCGTGCTGCGGGCGAGTCAGGCGCTTTGCCTCTGCGGCTTGCTGCTGCTCGGATGCTTCGGCCTGCTCGTGATCCTGTTCGTGTTCACCGACGCCGCCGAATGGGCGGAGAGCTACACCGCGGTGAATCGCCTGGTCATGCACATCACCCCGGCGGTCATCAGCCTGCTGGCCTTGCTCATGCGTGAACCGGCTTCGCTGCCAGAACCTGCTCGTACAGCCGCAGCACGCGATCCGCAGCCCGATCCAGCGTGAATTCCTGCTGCCAGCGCTGCGCGCCGGCTGCGCCCATACGCGCACGCAGGCCAGCGTCCGCAGCGAGCCGGCGCAACGCGTTGGCCAGTGCTGCGGCGTCGCCGGGCGGCACGAGCAGTCCCGTTTCGCCATCGCGAACGACGAACCCGACACCCGATCCGGCGATCGCGCTGGCAATCGCCGGCAGGCGCGCGCGCATCGCTTCGAGCAGCACGAGGCCGAACGATTCCGCGCGATCGGTCGAAGGCAGGCAGAACACGTCGGCGTTTTCGTAAGCCGCGTGCAGTGTCATTGCGCCGGCCGCGTCCATGTCGACGCGGCCGGCGAAACGCACACGTGGTTCAATGCCCAGGCTGCGGGCCTGCTGTTCCAGCGCGCTGCGGCATTCACCGTCGCCGATCACGAGGAGAGTCGCCTCGGCGACATCGGCGATTGCGCGCAGCAGCACGTCGACGCCCTTGAAGTAGCTCAGGCGGCCGACGGCGAGGATGCGGAGGGGAGGGCTGGCGTCCGAGGGCTGAGGTCTGAGGAGCGGAGAATCGCCAGCTGTTGCCGCTAGCCGATCGCTCGCGATGGACGAATCGGCAATGCCGAGAGGAATCACATGCGTTTTTTCCAGCCAGGGCGCGAGCGCGGCGCTCGAATCGCGGTACGGCTGGGATGTGGCGATGATCGCATTCGCGCGTCGCAGCATCGCACGCTCCCACGGGCGGTAAGCGCCGTATGCCAGGCGCAGCATGTGGCGGCGCGTGTCGAGCGGAATGTCCGCGTGCCAGTGAACAACCCACGGCAGCCGGCGCGCGGCCGGCGACAACAGGGCAAAGAAGGCCGACGTGTTCGGCAGATGCAGGTGCAGCAGGTCCGGACGAAAGCCGGCCAGCGTGCGCTTCAGCAGGAACGGGAAGGAGGGGCTGAGCGGCGCATACAGCAACTGGCCGTGGCAGGCGGCGAGGGTGACATCGAAGCCGGCCGGATCGCGTCTTTGTATACTTTTTGCTCCGGGTTCGGCGTGCGCCAGTGCCGCGGCCGCCACCCCACGCGCGCTGAGCGCGGCGCACAGGTCGGCCATGCAGCGCTCGATGCCGCCGGGATGGGGCGGGAAAAACTTGCCGACATGCAGGACGCGCACGTCGCGCCGGATCAGGCGTCGCCGGACTTCGGAAGCGGTATCACCCGCGCGCTCTTGTTACGGCCGAAATCGTTCGACGCGGTGGGTTCCGCAACGCGCCGCGCGCTGGCAAGCTCCTGTTCCAATATCGCGAGCTTCTGCGCGAGGCGGCGCAGCTGCCGTTCCTGCCGCGACCGGTCGATGTCCGTGCGCAGCATGCGGATCAGGATCATGCCGATGCCGACGATGATCGGCAGTATCGGCGGATAGCTGATGCCGCTGACCCGACCTAGCCAATCGATGACCGGCGGGAAAACGCCCAGCACGAGAATCGCGGCGGCAATGGCCAGCCACCACAGCGCGTAGGAGCCGTGCATGTGATCGCGCCGCACGAGGTAAAGGATTGCGCCGGCCAGCAATATGCCGATCGCCGCCGAAGTCAGCTGGCTGGTCATGTCAGACCATCCGCCGGTGGCGAAGTCTGCGGCCGCACGACGATGCGCGCGCGAACGCCGAGTTGGGCGAAACAGAGCACCGTCGTGTGCAGCATGTAGCGGGCGACGAGCAGCCAGGAGGCAAACACGCGCGAGGCCCCTGCGCGGCGCGGCGACATGATGGTCGGCGCCTCCTGCAAGACCAGCCCTTTCTTGCTCAACAGCATCAAAACTCCCATATCCTGATAGTCGAGCAGGCTGGCCTCGCGCGAAGCGAGGGCACGCACGGCGCGCCGGTCATACGCGCGCAGGCCGGATGTGAAATCCTGGACATGCAGCCGCGTCAGCAGGCGGAAATAGCTGCCCGCCACTTTGCGCGCAGCGCTCATGCGCTGCGCATAGGTGCCGATGATGACATTGGCGCCGCTGCGCCGCAAAAGCGCCAGCAACTTGGGCAACTCCTCGGGATGATGCTGGCCGTCGGCGTCCAGCGTCAGCACGGTGTGGTAGCGGTTGCGCTGCGCAAAGCGCATGCCGATCTGCGTGGCGCCCCAGGCGCCAAGACTGAAAGGCGCCGTGATCACCCTTGCGCCGGCTTTCCGGGCGAGTTCGGCCGTGCCATCGGTACTGGCATCATCGACCACCAGCACATCGCACTGACCGGTCGCCAGCGTGCGCCGCACGATGTCCGCGACCGTCGGTGCCTCGTTGCGTGCCGGGATCACGGCCAGGATTGATCGTTGCGAGGCAGCGCTGGCGTGCACGCGTGTTCCGGGAGTGGAAGGTAACATATTGTCCGGGCAGGGCGAATCGGCGTCAATGCGCGATTGCCGCCGCGCCAATCTCCTGCCTCGCGAAAGGCGGCTCGGGCTCGGTCCAGCTGGGATCGAATTTGCCTCCTGTGTCGGGGGGAGAAGACTCAAAAGGAGCGGCCTCGGTCGAGGAGGTGCCATGCCTGCGCTGGCAGCTGGCCGGCAAACTCCTTTGCCGGGTGTCCGGTTTTGCACCTGCGTTTCGTTTATTGATATCGAAGGCTCGCCATGGGGCGGGAAAATTCACGGTCCGAAGCGTGTGTTTGGCGGGTGAGGAATCGCGCTCAAGTTGTTGACGCGACTCACAACCTCGACTAAGCTCCTCGAATTCGGGTGGTCCTGAGAACTTTTATGGGGGATGGAGCGCATGCTCCCACCCGAGTCGAAATTGGGAGAAATTCAATGAAAGCGAACATGAAGACACTTTTAGTAGCCCTCGCTGGACTTTCGAGTTTTGCAGTCGCGGGCGCCGCATTTGCCGATTGCGTCGATGGCAATTTGTCGGCTTGGTCAGCGCCAACTTTCGGCGGCGGCGATTCGGCCGTCCATGTCGTAGCCGGCGGCTACGACAGCAGCGCCTGCAAGATGGCGGTCAACCTCGGGGACAATGGTACTGCCCATGGGCAGGTGCGCGACGACTCTCCGAACAACGAAACGCGTTATCGTGCCCAGTTCATATTTGATCCAGTCAATCTGAATGGCGCGAACGGCACCAACCAGTCAATAATCTTCCTTGCAAACTCGAATGCTTTTTATAAGAACAGACTGGCACTCGTGAAGATGCTGTATAGCGGCTCGGGCGGCGGTACGAAGCGCGTGTTTATCATCGGTGCCTGTGACAATGATGCGTCACAGAACCAGTGCCAGACCGCGGTAAACTTGCCGAATCAGACTGGACCGAATCGCATCGAGATCGATCTGACGGTTGGCGCTAATGGCGTCGGCGCGCTGCGCTATTGGGTGAACGATGCCGCTACCACGGGGTTGCTGGATGCTTCCGGCATTTCGATTCCGATTACCGGCGGAAATGCCGGCTGGGTCGGAGTAAAAACAGTATTCATGGGCATGTCGACCCCGACTCTGAACTTTCGCAGTGCCGTCGCCGGCAACGGCCAGAACGTCGACAAGGTGGTCTTCTTCGACCAGTTCGATTCGCGCCGCCAAACTTTTATTGGACACTAAATAAGTACGTAAGTACCGGTGAAATTGGCCCTTTTAGGAGTGTTAGAGATGAAGAAACCACTGATTGCCTTGTCGCTCACGTTGTTGTGCTCCTCGTCTTTTGCGGTCGAACCGACCTGTGCCGCACCCGGTACAATCACGGTGCCCCCCTTCACCGCTACTGGCAATACCTGTGCTTCGGATTCAAACCTGACCTCGCTTTGCAAAGGTGGCCAAGGGGTGCTCGGTCCACAGTCCGTCTATAAGATGGTCGTCAATGCGGGCAACAGCCTGACGGTAGCCGTGACCGGCACGACGCCATTTGACCCGGCGCTTTTCGTTGAGGGGCCTGACGCGGCTCCGAGCCAGACCAACTGTGAAAGCGGTGATGCCTGTGATGTCTTTGGCAGCAACGACGCCACCGGGGCGGGAGGCACGGAAACGTTGGCACCGGGTGCTGTTGGAGCCGGGACATACTACGTCATTGTTTCGTCCACTCAGGCGGCCACCGGTAGTTCGGCCAGTCCTCCGGCTGCGTCGGCTGGCTGCGGAGCCTACAGTCTTAATGTTACTGGGACCCTGCCAGTGAAGCTGCAGGGCTTTTCGGTCGACTGACGGGAACTGCAAAGGTTGTAAATCTGAGGCCCATCAATTGATGGGCCTCAACTTTTTTGCAAGGGAAGTTTCTGGATGCTCGCGCGCTTCGCTTCATCGTTCGCTCTTTTCTTTTCTTGCACCGCATTCGCGTACGCCACGTTGTCGGCGGAGCATGTACAACTTGACGAGCAGCGGCCCGGCATGCGGCTGAGCGCCACTGCCATTGTTGAAAACGATTCCGGCACGGCCGTGACAATCTTGCGCCAGGTCCACAGTTCTGCAGACACGATTCATGCACAGCAACTGCCTTTGATCGTTCTGGCGCATGCTTCAGCCGGGCTGCATCTCGACGTCAATATCGATCGCTTGCTTGGCGAGCAGGTCTACTACGCGGAGTTTGCCCTCGACAGCGAACAGAAGGCTCTTCGCGTCGCCGTAAACCTGTTTGTCGATTCGGCGATCGACGGCGAGCCTACGTCGGTCGATTTCGGCATGGTTGCCGCGGGAAAAGAAGCTCCCGCTCGCCACGTCGCACTCAGCAGCCGCGATCTTCCGGACTTGCGAGCGCATACGGCAGCCGATGCAGCCGGACTGGTCGATGCTCAAATCATCGACGACGGCAAAGCCGTGTCGTTGCGCACGCGGCAGAACGCGCCGTGGGGAAAACACGAGGGCTGGATCGAGGTAGCTACGACATCGACGAAACAGCCAACGGCATGGATCAACTACAGTTTCGAAACGCGCGGGCGCGTTGTTCCGGAGACCTATTCGGTCAGTGCGGGGGTGCAAAACGCCGGAAAGGTACAGACGCAAGTGTTGTTCGTGCGTGATACCGAAGGCGGCGCACTGGAGTTGGGAAAGATCACGCAGCGCGGAGCGCCTGTTCTCGTGCATGTGACCGATTGCCCGACGAAACAGATCTCGTGCCGTGCGCTGGAATTGAAGATTGACGACGCGAAGGTCAAGGAAGCCCGATTTTCCACGGAATTGAGGATCGGCCTGCCGCAATACGGGCAGGAGCTCGTCGTGCGCTACTCCGGCATACTCCTCCCGCACGACGGTCAGGTCATCGACCTCAACTCGCTGGCGGGACAGCAGTCGAGCGACGTCCTGAAAAAGAATGACTTGACTGCCGCGCTCCGGTCCGCGACGCAGCCGTCGTCGATCACGATGCCGATTCCCGAAGGAAAGGGACCCCTCCTTCAATGGAACGTCGAGAACGAGCAGCAGATCTACGGCTATATCATCTACCGCGCCGATGCCGAGGGCGGTCAGATGCGGCGGATCAACGAAAAAATAATCGGAACGGTCTCGCGGGAAGACAATATTCCGGTGAAATTTTACTGGCGCGACACTACCGCGAAACCCGGGCAGACGTATTGGTATCAAATCGGAACTGTCGATCAGAGGGACGTCCGCGCCGACCTGACTCCGCGCGTGAAGAAAATCTATTCGGGCGAAGCGGTCAGTTCCAAGTAAGCACGCTGCTCTGCTCGTACCAGTCGCCGAGCACGATGCGCTCCGCGGCTTGACGATCCACACCGAGACGGTGCGTCGCCGGGCGGTGGGTGTGTCCGTGGATCAGCCGGCGCACGCCGTGCGCCTGCATCGCCGCAACCACGGCCACCGGGTTGACGTCCATGATCTCGGGTTTCGCCGCCGCGGTGTGCTTGCGGCTTTCGCCGCGCGCCTGCGCGGCGAAAGCGCGACGCTCGACGAGCGGGCGTGCGAGGAACTGCGCCTGCCAGCGCGCATCGCGCACGAGCGCGCGGAATTTCTGATATTCGACGTCGTCGGTGCACAGCGTATCGCCGTGCATGATCAGCACGCGTTCGCCGTCGAGATCGATGACCTGTGGATCGTCGAGCAGAGTCATGCCGGCGCGCTGCGCATAGGCGTTGCCGAGCAGGAAATCGCGATTGCCGTGCATGAAGAACACCGGCACGCCATGCGCATTCAATGCGTGCAGCGCACTGGCGACGGTATCGGCGAGGCGACTGTCGTCATCGTCGCCGATCCAGCTTTCGAACAGGTCGCCGAGGATGTACAACGCGACGGCGTCGCGCGCCTGGCCGCGCAGGAATTGTTCAAACAGCTCGACGATCTGCGGACGGCTCTCGTCGAGGTGCAGATCGGAGATGAACAGTGTCGTCACGTCGATCCTGCTTGAAGCCTGCGCCGCCGATTGACGGCGCAGGCGATTGCCTGTCGCGTCAGTGACGCAGACTCACTGCACCATTTCGGCCTTCTCGATCACGATAGGCGTTTGCGGGACATCGGAGTTGAGCGGGCCCTGCGCCCCGGTCGGCACGGCCTTCATCTTCTCGACCACGTCCTGACCGGCGATGACCTTGCCGAACACGCAGTAGCCCCAGGTCAGGCTGTTGGTATCCGCGGTGTAGTCCAGGCGCTTGTTGTCGACGACGTTGATGAAGAATTCCGCGGCCGCAGAATGCGGATCGCCGGTGCGTGCCATGGCGACGGAATACTTGACGTTCGACAAGCCATTGTTCGCTTCGTTGTGGATCGGCGCGCGCGTGCGCTTGCGTTGCAGTTCCTTGGTCCAGCCGCCGCCCTGGATCATGAACGTCGGAATGACGCGATGGAACACGGTGCCGTTGTAGAAGCCGTCCTTTACGTACTGCTCGAAATTGTCGACGGTCTTCGGCGCC
>Ga0157375_10000257_pt1 | contig 48156 bp, 49 predicted proteins | sample M35metaG_FD_115311 | JGI IMG/M metagenome (GOLD analysis project Ga0157375, IMG submission 115311) | Miscanthus rhizosphere microbial communities from Kellogg Biological Station, Michigan, USA - M3-5 metaG | ecosystem: Host-associated > Plants > Roots > Rhizosphere > Soil | place: USA: Michigan...
AAAATATAAGGAAAAACAAAAATAGATGGTAAATTTCAGAAAATATATTTCAGGTATTACGGTTTTGGCCACTGGCTTTATCTTTGCCCAATCTACCGTTTCTACAGTTCTTTATTCTCAGGCTTATGACAATCAAAAAAGTAGTTTAAACTTACCTTCTCCGATTACTTTGGCGGTGGAGAAAGCTATTTTGTCGCCCAAAGAATTGGTAGATATCAATGTAAACACAATGATGGCAGACCCTGTGCTGAAAAATGCAACTTGGGGATTCGTAGTGTATGATCCGAAAACGAAGAAAGTAATTTCCTCGTACAACGAAAACACTCCTTTAGTTCCGGCTTCTACAACGAAATTATTAACCACCGAAACAGCAATGAACCTGTTAGGGGAAAATTATCGCTGGATGACTCAGTTGGAATATTCAGGAAGTGTGGATGAGAATGGTGTTTTGAACGGAAATCTTTATGTAATAGGCAGCGGCGACCCATCTTTGGGAACAAACAAAGCAGGAGCCTGGTCTTACAGAGATATCGTTTCAGACTTCATCGGCGGACTTTCTCGTGAGGGAATCAAAAAGGTAAATGGTGATATTATTATTCAGACAGCGCTTTTCAAAGGTAATATTTCAAGACTTCCGGAAAATGTTGTGTGGTTAGAAAACAATAATTACTATTTGCCGGTTGGTACTACTCGTGAGATCAATCCTGCCAACGAAAAGCTGATCGTAAAAAAAGGAAACACTTTCTCAGCAGAGAAGAAATATTTCTACGTTTCACCTTACAACAGCCAAATGGTTTATGCTGAAAAGTATGAAGGTGACGGGATTTTAACAACAAAAATTCCCGATGCTCCTGCATTTTTAGCAAATACTTTAAGAGCAACAATGGTCAAAAGCGGATTGGCAGTTACAGGAAAAGTAACGCCTAAAATGACAGACAACGCTTTGGAAAGCAGAAAGTTGGTTTCTTCCTATAAATCTCCGACTTTGGGTGATATTATTTTCTATACCAACCAGCACAGCGATAATTCCTTAGCGGAAGCATTGTTAAAAACAGTTGGTTTCCAGAAATTGGGTGATCAGACTTCTGAATCAGGAAGAGCAGTGGTTACCAGTCACTTAAAGGATGAAGGCTTTGATATGATCGGTTTGAATTATATGGATGGAAGCGGGCTTTCAAGAAATAATAATGTAACACCGATTTCACAGGCGAAATTCTTAACATCTTTAATGGATGAAAAATATTATAAGACCTATTTAAATTCATTACCGGTTGGCGGACAATCCGGAACGTTGAAGAGAATGTTTGTGGGAACAGGAAACGGACAGGTTTTTGCGAAAACAGGAACTTTAAACAAAGTAAAAACATTAGCAGGATATCTGAAAACGAACTCAGGGAAGACTTTAGTTTTTTCTTTAATGGTTAATAATTATGCAGGATCTGTTGATATGGTAAAGAAAAGAATGGAAAAAATTCTTGAGCCGGCTTTAGATCTTTAAAAATATTTATTTTAATAATATTATAAGAACCTTTTAATCAATGATTAGAAGGTTTTTTTTATCTTTGATTACATAATATGTTACTATGAAAAAACTATATTTTCTGGTTGTAAGTGTTTTTGTATTTCATTCCTTTCATGCTCAAAAAGAAAATATTGAGAAAAAAGGAATGATGATCGCAAAAGAAGCTCAATCTTTTGCCAATAAAATGACTGCTTACAATATCAATCCCAATACATTAAATTACGATCTGCAGTATCAGAGGATGGATGTTACTCTGAATCCGTCTGTTTACAATATTGCTGGCTCGGTGACTTCTCATTTTAAGCCGACACAAAGCATGAGCAGCATTTATTTTGATCTGGCTAATACGCTGACGGTTTCTCAGGTTCAGTATCACGGGAATACACTGGTTTTTCAACAGCTTCCGACAAAAGAGCTGAAAATTGATTTCCAATCACCCCTTCCTGCGAATGTTCTTGATTCTTTAACGATAACATATTCAGGACCACCTGCGTTAGACAATAATGCTTTTTCCACAGGTTCACAAAGCGGAACCGCGATCGTTTCTACTTTAAATGAACCTTACGGGGCGCAAGACTGGTTTCCGACAAAACAGAGCATGAATGATAAGATCGATCAATTTGATTTTAAAATTACAACACCTTCACAGTACAGTGTCGCTGCAAACGGAAAATTTATGTCTGAAACAGCTCTTCCGGGCGGGCAAAAACTTACTTTTTGGAGAACAATGTATCCAACTGCGGCATATTTGGTTGCTCTATCGATTACAAATTTTGTCAAGCTCAATGATACCATGGGAAGTCCGCCTTTCCCTTTTGTGAATTATCTTTATCCGTCAACCATCAACAATGCTTCTGCAATGTCTGATATTGAATGGACCAAGCAAATTATGAATACTTTTGAGACTTATTTCGGTCCTTATCCGTTTAGAAATGAAAAGTATGGGCATATGGAATTTAATTATGGCGGAGTTTGCATGGAGCATCAGACCATGTCATCAATGAGTGCTTGGGGAAGACCGGTCATCGCTCACGAACTGGCACATCAATGGTTTGGAGACAAAGTAACCTGCGGTGCATGGAATGACATTTGGCTGAATGAAGGGTTTGCAACATTTGGAGAACATTTAGCCAACGAAAAACTTTTGATGACCAATGCTCAGTTTATGGCTTATCTGTTAAATGAAAAAAATTATATAACAAGTTCTCCGGGAGGAAGTACGTATGTTGCAGATTCTAATTTAGGCAATATCGGAGCTATTTTCAGTGGAAGATTGTCTTATTCAAAAGGTGGCTATATTGTAAGAATGATCAAATGGGTGCTTGGTGAAACGGCTTTTTATCAGGCGATTAAAGATTATCATTCAAGACCGAATCTGGCATATAATTATGCAAAAAGCACGGATTTAAGCGCGTCTTTATTACAATCCACAGGAAAAGATTTTACAGAATTTTTCAATGATTGGGTGTACGGAGAAGGTTATCCGACTTACGATATCAGATGGAAGCAGATGGGTAATCAGATTGCATTCAAGGCTTCACAGACTCAAAGTAGCCCGACAGTAAGCTTCTTTGAAATGCCTTTACCTGTAAAAGTGAACGGCACCGGCGGTCAGGTTGCTTATTTTGCATTAAATAATACGACAAACAATCAGTATTTCACAGAAACGGTTTCTTTTCCGGTGGCAAGTGTTGAATTTAATTATGAATATCAGATGCTGGAAAAAAATTCTACCGTAACACAGGATAATACCTTGTCTACAGCAGATTTAAATCCTGAAGAATTTGCTTTATATCCGAATCCTGCCAAGAATGAATTGTATCTGAAAGGAGTAAAAAGACCAGCTGAATTTACGATTCATTTTATTGACGGGAAATTAGTAAGAAAAGGAATATATCAGCCTGAAAAACCGATCAATGTTTCAGAATTGATCCCTGGAGCGTACGTATTTAAGGTTGGAGACAAAAATATAAAATTCTTAAAACATTAGAATTTAAAAAGCTTTCTTTGATGGAAGCTTTTTTTATTTAAACCTATTTCTTTGGAGAATTTCCTTATTGCATAATCAAGTAGACTAAAAAAAATTAAACACCTATGTCAAAATTTTATAATAAAGCATCATAAAAGCGAATAGTTTACAGCGTTTTTATTAAATTAGCGCATCTAAAAAATTATCTAAAAATGATCTCTAAAAAGTATCTTGAAAATTTACAGAACGAACTACAAAATATTGATAATGACGGGCTTTACAAAAGAGAAAGAATTATTACTTCTCAGCAAAGTGCGGAAATAGAAGCCAACGGAAAAAAGCTGTTGAACTTCTGTGCCAACAATTATTTGGGATTATCAAACAATCCGGAAGTGATGAAAGCTTCTCAGGACATGATCGGATCTCATGGTTACGGGATGTCTTCCGTTCGTTTTATCTGCGGAACTCAGGATATTCACAAGCAATTGGAACAAAAAATTGCTGAATTTTTAGGACTGGAAGATACTATTCTTTATGCAGCTTGTTTTGATGCCAACGGAGGTGTTTTCGAACCTTTGTTCACGGAAGAAGATGCGATTATTTCAGATGAATTAAATCACGCTTCAATCATTGATGGTGTACGTCTTTGTAAAGCAGCAAGATACCGTTACAAAAACAATAATATGGCAGATTTGGAAGCTCAGTTGATCTCTGCTTCTGAAAAAAATCACCGTTTCAAAATTATTGTAACAGACGGAGTTTTCTCAATGGACGGAATTGTTGCAGACCTGAAAGGAGTTTGCGATTTAGCAGATAAATACGATGCTTTGGTGATGGTTGACGACTCTCACGCAACTGGTTTCATCGGAAAAACAGGCCGTGGAACTCATGAGGCTAACGAAGTGATGGGTAGAGTAGACATCATTACTTCTACGCTAGGAAAGGCCCTTGGTGGGGCTTTGGGAGGATTTACTTCAGGTAAAAAAGAAATTATCGATATGTTGAGACAGCGTTCTCGTCCGTATTTATTCTCCAATTCATTGGCTCCGGGAATCGTGGGTGCAGCTTTGAAGGTGTTAGATATGATTTCAGAAGATACGTCGCTTCGTGATCAGGTAATGGAAAATGCAGAATATTTCAGAGCAGAAATGAAATCCAGAGGTTTCGATATTCCTGATGGTGACGCTGCGATCGTTCCGGTAATGTTGTACGACGCGCCTTTAGCTCAAAAAATGGCTGAAAAGCTGATGGATGAAGGAATTTATGTGATTGGATTCTTCTATCCTGTTGTACCGAAAGGAAAAGCGAGAATCAGAGTTCAGCTTTCAGCGGCTCACACAAGAGCACATTTGGATAAAGCAATTGTTGCTTTTGAAAAAGTAGGAAAGGAGCTTGGAGTGATTTCTTAACGATAAAACACAGTTTGATTAATTGATAAATCTTTGTGAACTTTGTAGAGTAGAACGCCTTTGTGGACTTAAAAATCAGCGGAATTATTTGCAAAAACTTTGCGGACTTTACGTTAAAAAAATAGAAGTATTAAAAGCGGACATTCAAAAATTTCTTAATAATTAAATATAAAAATCAGGTTTATGAAAAAAATATTGCTGATCGTTGGTTTTGTTTGTTTTCAAAGTTTTTTTGCGCAAAACATTATGGATTTTGATCTTAAAAATGTTGAGCTGCAGGGAATGCAACCTGTAAAAGTAAATGAGGAAATGAAAGCTGTGGGGATTACCCAGATACCGTTTGTAACGGATAATCCTGATGTTATTTCTAAAATTGCAGATAGAGATATCGCTTCCAAAATTAAGAAAATCTATGGTTTCACTTATGATAATCCAAAAGATGAATTGCATGACGGAGGAGTTTTTGTCTATCAATTTAATACTAAAAAAGACTTAGATAATTATCTTACCAAGAATTTTGAGCAGTCAAATTATAGGGTTTTAGTGAAAGATGTATTTTATATCCGCATCTGGAGCGACTATGGTTATCATATAAAAGGCAAGGAGACAAGCGAAGATCACTTAAATAAACTGGAAAAATATTATACCAAGTTAGGCGCAAAAAGGATACAGCTAAAACCTGATCAATCAATTATGGAGACTGCAGTGGCTCAGTAATTTAAAGATGATTTTCAAATCTAGATATAGAATAGAGTTTTCCAAATCAAAAGAAATTGTTTTGGAGAATATTAAAAATAGCATATTTGGTGCTCCTAATAATTTTGCTAAAAAATTTAATGGGAAAGTATTTGAAAATGGATTCAAAATAAAAGTAATGGGACCTGCTGAACCTTTAACTTTTAAAGGAAATTTTGTTGTAAATAAAGTTAATGAAGAAAATCTTGAGCTATCTGTAGGAATCGGATATCTTGATATAATCATTTATTTGCTTATTTTTTGTTATTTTTTGTATGCTATAGATAAATATTATGAGGAAAATCATGAATTCGTGATTGTGTCTTTAGGAGTGCTGGTTTTTGCAATTATCTCAAGGTATATAAGTTCAAGAAAGTCAAAAAAAATATTTTTCGATTATTTAGAAAGTTTTGATAAGGATTATAAAATTATTTCTAAAAAATAATATTGATTATAAATGCTTTACACGATAATAAAAGCTTTACATATTATCTTCATGGTAAGTTATTTTGCGGGAATTTTTTATCTCGTGAGGATTTTCGTTTACTATAAAGATACTGATGAATTTGCCGAAGAAAAGAAGAAAATTTTAAGAGAACAATACACGTTCATGGCCCGCAGACTTTGGAATATTATTACCGTTCCGGCCGGAATTATCATGGCGGTATGCGGAATAATAATGATTTTCATGAATTTAGGCTTAATGAAAACACCTTGGTTTCATTTGAAATTAACGTTTCTAATCGGGCTGGCAGTTTATCATTACTGGTGCTGGAAAAAAGTTTTACAGCTAAAACAACTCAACGGAAATACCCTTGAAACTGCCAACATAAAATTAAGACAGGCGAACGAAATCGCAACCTTCATCTTGTTCTTAGTCGTATTTACAGTAATTCTAAAATCTCAGGTAATTGAATATTGGTGGCAATTAATTACAGGATTTTTCGTTTTGGTATTTTTGATCATGATGACCGTTAAGCTGGTTAATAAAAATAAATAAAAGCTTTAGGCTAGAGGCTGTATGCATTAAGCTTAGCCTACTGCTTATAGCATATTGCTTACTGCAAATTAAAAAACTATGATTGCAATTTTTAAAAAGGAACTTTGGAGTTATTTCGGAAACTGGAGCGCGTGGATCATTATCGCGGCTTTCAGTCTGATAACGACACTGTTTTTGTTTTTTTTCGAGAATGATTCTAACATTTTTGATATCGGAATGGCTTCTTTACAGAGCTATTTCGTTTTGGTTCCTTGGCTGTTGATGTTCATTATTCCGGCATTGTCTATGAAAACTTTTGCGGAAGAACAGCAAACGGGAACATTAAACTGGCTTTTTTCACAACCGTTGAAAGTTTCAGATTTGGTTCTTGGAAAATTTTTATCAGTCTGGACCGTCGGGATTTTATGCCTGATTCCATCACTGATTTACCTTTATACAGTCTATGTTTTGGGCGTTCCGGCAGGAAATATCGATATGGGAATGACGCTCGGAAGTTATTTCGGATTGATTATTCTTATTGCAGCTTTTTCAGGCGTTGGGATTTTGGCTTCTTCGCTTTCTCAAAACCAGATTATGGCTTATCTGTTGGGTGTTTTCATGTGTTTCATTATGTATTTCGGGATCGAACAACTGGCAAGCTATAAATTATTAGGCGGAGTAGATTTTATTTTACAGAATATTGGTTTTTATCAACATTTTATGGGCTTTACGAGAGGTCTTATCGACTTTAAGGATGTGGCTTATTTTGTTTTAATTATCGGTGTTACATTAGTTTTGTCCAACCATTTTATCAATAAAAAGAAGTAGAATTATGAAGAAGATACAATTCAAATCGCCGCTCGGAATTTTACTGTATGTTATTTTGCCGTTGGCCATCATTCTTGGCGTTTTGGGAATCAGATTAGATTTAACAAAAGAAAAAAGATATACCCTTTCCGATAGCACAATTAAGGTATTGGAATCGGTTAAAAAACCTTTGATGATCGATGTTTATTTGGAGGGAGACTTTCCCGCCGATTTCAAACAGCTTCAAAGTGAAACGAAATTTATGCTGGAAAACTTCAGAAAAGTGAATCCTAATGTTGATTTTCAGTTTGTTAATCCGATTGAATCAAAAATCCCGAAAGACACGTTATTGGCAAGAGGAATATTCCCTTCCGTACTGGATGACAGAAAAAGCGGTAAAACTTCACAAATAGAAATTTATCCTTACGCTCTTATCAAAAACGGAAAAAATAAAGTCACAGTACCACTTATCGGAGAACAAAATTATGCAGATAATGCTGAATTACTTAATAAGTCTATTGAGAATTTAGAATATAATTTAGTTTCCAAACTTAAAATTGCAACCAATGAAAACTTCAAAAAGGTTGGTGTTTTAATCAATCAGGATGAGTTAGGTCCGGGAGAATTTCAGGGATTCATGAGCCTAGCACTGGAAAATTACGATGCAGGGCCCATTATTCCTAAAAATCAGAAAGAATTAAGTTTGGCTGATGTTCCATTGCTGAAGCAGATGAGCGCTTTGGTGATTGCAAAACCGAGAAAAGCATTTACAGATCAGGAAAAAGTGATCTTGGATCAATACATCATGAATGGCGGAAAAACGCTTTGGATGATCGACGCAGTAAATGCCGAGATGGATACTTTGATGAGATCAGAAAAACTGATGCCTTTCCCGATAGACCTTAATATGACGGACTTCTTTTTCAATTATGGGTTGAGAATCAATCCGGCTTTGGTAAAAGATGTAAAGAAATTCGCCAAATTAAAGTTTGTAGCAGGCGAAGTTGCAGGAAATGCACAATATTCTACGCAGCCCTGGCCTTATTTTCCTTTGGGAATTGCAGAAAATGATAATCCGATAACGAAAAATATTAACCCGGTTAAATTTGAGTTTCCAACTTCTATTGATACGCTGGGAAGAAAAAATATTAAGACCAATGTACTTTTTGAATCAAGTGAAAGAACTTTACTAAAACAAGTTCCGAATTTTGTCAGCCTAGAGGAAATCAACAGTGTCGACAGCCTCGGACAAATGGAAAAGCCAAGTACGCCTAAGATTTTTGCGGTTGCCTTACAGGGAAAATTTACTTCGGCTTACGCTTCTAGAATTGAAAGAAAATCGTATCCCGGTTTTAAAGCTTCAAGTCCTGAAAACAAAATGATCGTCATTGCAGACGGAGACATCGGAAGAAATAAAGTGGTAAAAGGAAAACCGTTACCTCTGGGAATGGATGTCCTTACACAGGAACGCTTCGGAAACGAACAGTTCTTAAAAAATGCTTTAGATTATCTTTTGGATGACAGCAATTTGATGGAATTAAGAAACCGTAACATCGAAGAAAGACTTCTGGACCGATATCTGATCAACGAAGAACGAAATTACTGGCAATGGTTTAATTTGCTGCTTCCTTTAGCCATTATTGGTATTTTGGGAGGGTTGTTCTTCTGGTTGAGGAAGAGGAAGTTTGGATAGAAAATAGAAAGAGAAACCTTAAGGTTTCTCTTTTTTTGTTATAATATTTGATTCTGTTTACCTGTATTCAGATAGTAAATCATTAGAATCAGTAACTCTATCATTTTTTGAATCGTTTAATGATTGATCAATGCGATTATTTAGTTCTTCAATTGAAAATTGTTTAGCATGATTCTCTTTTTCCAATTTAGATATATATTCTTCAATTTCATCGATAAAATTTTCATCCTAAAGTTGAGCAAGATAAGTGATTAAATTTAATTTTCTGGTTTGAATATCCATGACTGATGTATTTGAATCAAAATTACAAATTAAATTTTAAAGATGAATTTCAAGAGTTCAAATTTCTTCCAAACCAACTTAAATCTCTTTCAGCAAGTGGCATTATTTCATTATAAACATCATTGTATTTTATACATAACTTATAATCTTTTAAGCTTTGTCTTACAAGTTTTCTATCTTCTCGGCATTGTCCATTTTCAAATAAAAATAATTGAAATTTCTCATCAGGTTTTAATACTAATTCATTTAAATTTCCTGTGTAGTTCTGATAGCGATCTTTGCTTAAACGAGGAAGGATATCAAAAACTCTGTTTTCAATTTTGCTACTAAATAGATTGATTAAATTATATTCTTTAATTATCAGAGGACCTTTTCCTTTATTTTCGATATAAATTTCCATTTTATTTTGTGCATCCCAGTAGCCAATAAATAGAATAGGTCTATGTTTTAATTTTTCTACATTTAAATTATTAACATTCCTTTTATCAGAGATTACTCCTAAATAATATGTCACAAGAATTCCCATTAACGCTATTAATGAACTAAAAAAGCCACTCAAATAATCGCCAAATTTTCCCCAATCATCATTATTGTCAGAAAATTTTCCGTTTCTGAAGTTAATTATATAAAAAATTATTGGTAATGAAATAATAATTGCAGAAATGAATGAAACAGTTTTCTTCATGATAAAAGCTTATTGTTATTAATTTTTATAGCTTTCAAATATATGAATATTATCCAAAATTAATCTCAATTAAACAACCTCCTAAACTCCCCCGGCGATTGCTTCACCTTCTGCTTAAACAACTTACTAAAAGACTGCGGATGTTCAAATCCCAATTCATAAGCAATTTCACTTACGGAGAGATTAGTTGTACTCAGGCGTTCTTTTGCAGTGTCAATGATTTTATTTTGAATGTGCTGCTGCGTGTTTTGTTGGGTATGAAGACGGAGTAAAGTTCCGAGATAATTAGGGGAAATATTCATCTGTTCGGCGATGGTTTTCACAGAAGGAATGCCATTTTCGATGAGATTTCCGTTTTCAAAATATTGGGAAAGAACTTCCTCAAATCTTTCCAGCAATTCGTGACTGGATTTTTTTCGCGTAAAAAACTGTCGCTCATAAAAACGTTCGGCATAAATAAGAAACAATTCAAGCTGGGCAACAATCAGTTCCTGCGTGAATTTATCGATATTCGTCTGGTACTCTTTTTCAATATTTTTAAACAAATCAACAATAACTTTCTCTTCCTTATCCGAAAGAAAAAGTGCCTCATTGATCTGATAACTGAAAAATTCGTAAGATTTTATTTTCTTGATCAGAGAAGTTCCCCAAAGAAAATCGGGGTGAATCAGTAATAAATATCCGGTCGGTTCCACTTCAACACCCGGTTTCATTTCAAGGCTCAAAAACTGAAGCGGAGAAACAAAACACAATACCCCGGAATCAAAATCATACACCTGCTGCCCGTAATTGAACTTAGCATTAATATTCCTTTTCAATCCGATTGAATAAAAATTTTGTATCCATTTCAGTTCCGTATCGTCCACGGGATAACGGACTTTGCTGTAATCTATCAGGCTGATCAATGGATGTTCAGGATTCGGAAGATTACAGAAAGCATGAAATTCAGAAATAGAATTAAAACGAAATGTCTGTTTCATAATGACTAAGTTATTAATTATTTTGAAATTAATTTTGTGGATTTTGAACCATTAAGATTTTATTTAAGGAGTTAAAGAATATTAAGATCAACTTTTCTTTAAGCAATGAAATTTAAAAATCTATTTGATTTTCTTAACTAAACTTAACTTCTTAATAAAAATCTTAATGGTTTAGGAAAATAGTTTACTATTGAGATCCAAAGCCTTTAAAAAAATTAAATCACAGTCGATAACGTCAGGTTTTCCCACTTCTCGGCATCTCCTTCAATCGTAGCAATTTTAGTGTCTAAAAACTCTGATGCACCGCTTCCCAATAAGAAATGTACAGGTGGATTTTGCGCTTCACTGATTGTAATAATCGCTTCAGCACCTTTTTCAGGATCGTTGGGCTGGTTTCCGTTGATTTCATCAAGGTGAGCCTGCTCAGAATTTCTTGCCGCTTCATATTCAGGAATCGAATTTTCTGGTGTTCTTACAGATTCTTTCGATAAGAAATCCGTTCTGAAATATCCAGGATAAACGACGGTTGCTTTTACTCCGAAATCTTTAGCTTCTTCTGCCAGGGCTTCTGTTAATCCTGCTACTGCAAATTTTGTGGAACAGTAAATTCCCCATCCCGGAAAATTTCCCGAATATCCTCCAATCGAAGAAATATTGAAAATGTGTCCTGATTTTTGCTCACGAAGATAGGGCATTGCATTTCTGATCACGTTCAGTGTTCCGAAAACATTGACATCAAAATTAGCTCTTGCTTCTTTGTCCGAAAGTTCTTCCAAAGTGCCTAGCTGACCGTAACCTGCATTGTTCACCACGATATCCAATTGTCCGAAATGTTCAACTGTTTTTGCAATGGCAGATTTTACGTTTTCATTATCCGTTAAGCTTACTTCGAGCGGTAAAAATACTTCTGAAGTTTCACCAATTTCAGAAATTAAAGCCTGTACATCTCTGGTTGTAGCTGCTACACGGTAATTTTGTTCTAATAATTTTTTGATTAAAGCTAATCCTAAACCTTTTGAAGCTCCTGTCACGAACCATACTTTTTTTGTTTCCATTTTTTAAATATTTTATTGTTGTTAAATGATGGTACAAAGATGGGAAGATGACGGATGGGAAAAGTAGCTCAATCAATGAATGATGTGTCCAGATCGTGAATGAAATAAAAAACAAAAAGAGAAACCCGAAAGTCTCTCTTTATTATTTAAATCTTGTTTCTTACCAAGGACTAATCCCCGATTCATCCTCAATATCATTGCTGAAATACTGTCCTGTCGGTCCGTTTTCATCGGTTAATGTATGTTTGACGATAAAGGAAGCGGCACTTTCTACAGAACCCGGACCGCTGTGAGCATTGAAATCCGTCGCCGTATAACCAGGATCGATTACGTTTACTTTAAATGGCAATTCTCTCAATTCATAAGCTAAAGCGATCGTATAAGCGTTCAAAGCTGATTTTGATGGGCCGTAAGCTGCATTTTTCACATGATAATATTTCCAGGTTGGATCGCTGTGTAGGGTTAATGAACCAAGTCCTGAAGTGATATTGCTGATTATCGGACTGTCCGATTTTTTAAGCAAATCTAAAAAAGCCTGAGTAACGCTGATTACTCCAAAAAAATTTGTATCAAAGACATTTTGAATATCTTTAATAGAAGTTTCGGTTGTAGTTTGAGGAATTACTCCAAGAATTCCGGCATTATTGATTAGAATATCCAGTTTTCCCTGTTCGTTTTCAACGATATTTTTAGCTGCTGAAATGGAATCCGGATTCGTAACATCTATCTCAATTGCTTTGATATTCTGGAGTCCTTTTTCAGCTAATTCTTTTACGGCTTTTTCACCGTTTTCAAGGTTACGGCTTCCCAGGTAAACGAATAATCCTTTTTCTGAAAGTTGTTTTGCTGTTTCAAGACCAATGCTTCTGTTGGCTCCTGTTATTAATACTGTTTTCATTTTCTTTATTTTAATTGATGATGTAAAATTCCGTCAATTAAATAAGATGACATTTGCCATTTGGCAAAAAGAGATGAAAAATTGTAGATAGTCTGAAATCTTTTATCTACTTAATATTTTTCCGGATTCTGCTCAGTGAAGACTGCGTAACTCCCAAATAGGAAGCAACATAAGAAAGCGGAATGCGGTTGACCGCGGTAGGATAGATCTCCAGAAACTTTAAATATCTTGTAGTCGCGTCTTCAGTAACAAGAGGACTTCTTCTTTCTACTTTTTGCATCAATGCCCGTGAAATGATTTTATGAACAATCGCATCAAAACCAACAATAGTCTGTAAAAGCTCCAGCCAGTCTTTTCTTTGGAAAACAATAAGTTTACAATCCGTCACCGCCTGAACATACGCGCTCGAACAAATTTGATTGTCAAAACTTTCCAGATCTACAACCAAATTATTTTCTTCAATAAAATATTTTGTGATTTCTTCACTTTTATTGTTGTAATAGCAAACCCGAAGAATTCCGTCTACAACAAATCCCACTTGTTTTGCAATTTTCCCCGCCTCAGAAAAGTATTCTTCATTGGAAAGATTCAATTCTGTTGCTTTACCCGCAATGAAATCCATCTGTTGTTGATTGAGATTTCCAAATCTTAATATAAAATCAAATAGTTCTTTCATAAATGCAAGGTAATGAATGTAACTGTTGTGGCATTTGCCATTTGGTAAAAAGTGATACCATAGAAAAAGGAAAAACTGTAAATTTTTAATGATAAATTATTGCTCTTTCGGTCAGTAAAGTTTTACCATCAACAATATCATGACGCTCTATCCAGTTATTTTTTTTATCAAATTTGGTATATTTGAATGAAGATTTGGTGGTAGAGGTAGTTCCATTGGAATAAGAATTATCAGTGGTTTCAATTATATTTTCATTCTTATCATATTCAATTTTTTTCTCGTAAACAAGCTTACCATTATTAAAAATCTTCATACTTGTCTGATGGCCTTTTTCGTTAATAGTATTGATGACTTTTTTAACCAATTTATTGTCGATATAGCATTCCATTTCTCCACCATAAAAACCTAAAAGATATTTTTTGACAACCCAATTTTCTGAAGTTTTTTCCTGAATATTTTTAATGGTAGCACTGGTCATTTTTCCATCTTTATAATTGGGGAACGATTCAAATTTTAGAACATTATTTTCATCATATATATTATAAACAAGCTCATCTCCTGATGCTGAAAATTTATAATTATGATACAAACCATACTGTATTTTTGTATTATGCAAAGGCTCTATTTCGAATGTTTTTGTAGTAATTTCTTTTACTTCACCCTTTAAATTATGAGAAGTCCAGCCATTAAATTTATTATCCAAATTATCTTTTTTGGATTGACAATTTAAAATGATAAAAAAGCTTAAGAATACGATTGAATATATTTTCATTTTAAAAATTTAAACATCTTTTATAAAATCCTCATACTCATAATAAAACCTTTCAAAACCATCCATTTTCTCAACAAAAAATTCGAAAATTTCCTGCCAGGTATTTTTATTGAAAATAGAAACGTCATGTTTTTCAACCCATATTTTAGCAATAACTTTTCCGTTTTCTAGCGTAAAATATTCTTCTTTCTGAAAGTCTCCGATAAAATCTTTTAATATATCTTCCAACGACCAGATCTTCTCATAATACGCATTTCGGAAAACTTCATCCTTCATTTCTATATCCAAAGAAACTTCCGCTTTTTTATTATCAGCATAAAATTTGAATGAAAAATCCTTCACTTTCGTATCATACAAAATCCATTTTCTTGGAAACGACTTCCCAAAAGCCGTCCAATACTCTTTTTTTAGCTGCTGTGCCTCCTGTTTACTGAACATAGTACAAAAATAGGGATTTTGTACGGAAGATGAATATTGGAAAAAGAAAGCAACAACGGCATTCTATTCACTTCCAGCACTCATCTTCCGACTTCTGACCTGATATTTACACATTTCAAACTATTTTCTTAAATTTGCTGTAATGCTATCGAAAAAATCTCAATATGCTTTTAAGGCACTGTCGTATCTCGTAGAAAAGAGGAACGACGGTCCGATTCTTATTTCCCAAATTGCGGAACACAAGAAAATTCCTTTAAAGTTTTTAGAAAATATCTTGCTTGAATTGAAAAAAGCCGACATCCTTGATAGTAAAAAAGGAAAAGGAGGTGGCTATTTTTTCAAGGAAAATCCTCAAAATGTGAAGCTTGCGAAGATTATTCGCCTGGTAAACGGTCCGATTGCGCTTCTTCCGTGTGTAAGTCTTAATTTTTATGAAAAATGTGATGACTGCAATGAAGATCACTGCAGTTTGCATGATGTCTTGATTGAAGTGAGGGATGCTTCACTTAAAATTTTAGAAGAAAAGACTTTACTGGATTTGATCGATTGATCCGATCCTTTTTTTTGAATTACTAGTCCACTTATTTGGTAGGATAATATTTTTATTAGATATTTGCATGACTTCAAATGAATAAATATGATTTCAAAAGAGGATGCAGAAACACTAAAACAGCTTTCAGCAGAGGACGGGTTAAAATTTATCTCAGAAAAATTCTCAGAAGGAGTTGTCTTCTCAACATCACTTGGTCAGGAAGATCAGGTCATTACGGATATAATTTTTAGTCAACAATTACCGATAAAAGTTTTCACACTAGATACGGGAAGACTTTTCTACGAACATTACGATTTACTTTCAAAAAACAATTCAAAGTACAAAATCAAAACGGAAGTTTATTTTCCTGACGCTGCTGATATTGAAAAATATGTCAATGAGAAAGGGATTAATGCTTTTTATCATTCAATAGAAAACAGAAAAGACTGTTGTTTTATTAGAAAAGTAAAACCTTTGAACCGCGCTTTGAATGGAGCAAAGGTCTGGATAACGGGTCTTCGTGCTGAGCAATCTGAAAACCGAGAAAATATACAGGTCATAGAATGGGATGATGGTAGGAAATTATACAAATATAATCCACTGATAAGCTGGAGTTATCAAGATGTTTTAAACTATTTAGAACAAAATAAAGTTCAGGAATTGTCCTTACATAAAAAAGGGTTTATCAGCGTTGGCTGTCAACCCTGTACGAGAGCGATAGAAGAAGGAGAAAATCCTCGCGCCGGACGTTGGTGGTGGGAGAGTTCACAAAAAGAATGCGGTCTGCATACGCATTAATTCAAAAAAATTTAAACTAAAATGAGTATATATAAACTAGACTATCTGGATCAGTTGGAATCCGAAAGTATTTACATCATGCGTGAAATTGCAGCTCAGTTTGAAAAGCCTGCGTTGCTTTTCAGCGGTGGAAAAGATTCAATCACACTGGTTCATTTGGCGAAAAAGGCTTTTGCTCCAATGAAGATTCCGTTTCCGTTGGTACATATTGATACGGGACACAATTTTCCGGAAGCATTGCAATTTCGTGATTATCTGGCAAAAAATATAGACGCGGAGCTCATCGTAAGAAAGGTTGAAGATACCATTAAAGCGAAGAATCTAACCGAACCCAAAGGAAAGTTTGCTTCCAGAAACTGGCTGCAGACCCATACTTTATTAGATACGATTGAAGAATTTCAGTTTGACGCTTGTATCGGAGGTGCAAGAAGAGATGAGGAGAAAGCCAGAGCGAAAGAACGTTTTTTTTCTGTCCGTGACGAGTTTGGTCAATGGGATCCAAAATTACAGCGTCCCGAGCTTTGGAATATTTATAACGGAAGAATCAACAAAGGTGAAAATGTAAGAGTTTTCCCCATTTCAAACTGGACGGAGCTTGACGTCTGGAATTATATCAGGAAAGAAAATATCCAGCTGCCGCCCATCTATTTTGCGCATGACAGAGATGTTATTGAATATGACGGACAATTAATTGCAGTTTCCGATTTTATTCAAATTGATGAAAGTGATACAATTGTTAATAAAAGAGTACGCTACAGAACGGTTGGTGATATGACCTGTACTGCAGCGGTTGAAAGCTCTGCCGAGACTTTGGATGAGGTTGTGAATGAAATTACAGCATCAAAAATTTCCGAGCGCGGAGAAACCAGAATTGACGATAAAGTGACAGAAGCCGCAATGGAAGACCGGAAAAAAGGAGGATACTTTTAATTATAAATGATGAAAGATAGTTGATCAATGATTTGAAATTTGCGTAAAGAATGAATGATCTATCATTGATCCATTATCATTAATAAAATAAATATGGACATATTAAGATTTATAACTGCAGGAAGTGTTGACGACGGAAAAAGTACGTTGATCGGAAGGCTTTTGTATGACAGTAAAAATATATTGATTGATCAGCTCGAAGCATTGGAAAAGCAATCAAAAAACAAAAATGAAAACGGAATTGATCTTGCAATTCTTACAGATGGATTAAGGGCTGAAAGAGAACAGGGCATTACGATTGATGTGGCTTACCGATATTTTTCAACACCGAAAAGAAAATTCATTATTGCAGATGCTCCGGGACATATTCAGTACACGAGAAATATGATTACCGGGGCTTCAAACTCACAGTTGATCGTAATTTTAATTGATGCCAGACAAGGGGTGATCGAGCAGACCAGAAGGCATTCCATCATTGCTTCATTATTAAAAATGAAAAATGTGGTGGTTGCTATTAATAAAATGGATCTGGTAGACTATTCTGAAGAAGTTTTTACTGATATTAAAGCTCAGTATGAGTTAGTTGCTGAAAAATTAGAACTGGAAAATATTAATTATTTCCCTATTTCGGCATTTCACGGAGATAATATTGTCGAAAGATCTGAGAAAATGCATTGGTATAAAGGTTTAACACTTCTTGATTTTCTTGAAAATGTTGAAATTAATCAAAATGATGAAATTCAAAAACCGAGATTTCAGGTGCAGTATGTCATTCGTCCGCAGACCGATGAGCTGCATGATTACCGAGGATATGCAGGAGAAGTAATCTCCGGAACCTATAAAAAAGGTGATCAAATAACCGTTCTTCCGCAAAATATTCAGACTAAGATTTCAAAAATTGAAACCGGCGGAAAAGAAGTTGAATCTGTATTTACCAATCAGCCCGCAGTTTTTCATGTTGAAGATGATATTGACATCAGCCGTGGCGATTTTCTGGTGAAAACCGGGAATCTTCCAAAAGTTGAAAATGAAATTGAAGCTGTCGTCTGCTGGCTCGACAAAAAAGAGCTAAACGAAGGAAATAAATATTTCATTCAGCATAAAAGTAAAGTTCTAAAAGCTATTATTAAAGAAATTGAATATAAAATTGATGTCAATACGCTTGAAAAAACGGCGATTACTGAAAGCATTAAGCTGAATGAAGTAGTTAAATTACGTCTGAAAACTTCTTCACCATTAGTTTTTGATAGTTTTGAAGACAGCCGTGATACAGGAAATGCTGTTTTAATTGACGAAACGAGTAACTCAACTGTTGGTGCTGTAATGATTTTATAGTATGGTAATTTCAAATAAAATTCAGCTTAGGCTCAATATATTTTTTGCGACGGTGGCAATATTGTTCATCGTGATTTTTTCTATGTATGAAATTGGGTATCTCGACGAGCTTTTAATCATTTTAGCGAAAGATAATTACATTTTTTACTGGATGCTTTTGGTTGGATTTTTGGCTGAAATTGTCGCCGGATCAATGGGAATGGGTTACGGAGTAATATGTACGACAACGCTTTTATTTCTGAATATTCCACCGCATATTGTAAGTGCAAGTATTCACTCTGCGGAAAGTTTCACAACGGCAGCGGGAAGTGTCAGTCATATTAAACTTAAAAATGTAAGTAAAAGTTTAGTTAAAAAACTGGCGATTCCTGCTGTGATTGGAGCGGTACTAGGAGCTTTAGCGCTGACTTATTTGGGTGAATACTATTCAAAGATTACCAAATCAGTTATCGCTTTTTATACTTTATATCTCGGAATTCAGATCTTATCAAATGCTTTTAAGCCAAAACAGAGTAAAGCATTAAAAAGAAAAACAAATTTAGTAAGACTGGGTGCCATCGGAGGTTTTATCGATTCTTTTGCCGGTGGGGGATGGGGACCGCTTGTAACAGGAACTTTAATTAAAAATGCTTTTACGCCGAGATTTGCAGTGGGAAGCTCAACGGTTGCCAAATTTATTTTAACTCTAACCGCAGCCATAACCTTCTTTTTTACATTAGGAATTCAACATTGGAACATCATCCTCGGGCTTTTAATCGGTGGAATTGTAACGGCTCCTTTTTCTGCAATGCTTACTGCAAAACTTCCTGTGAAAAAAATGTTTGTGATCATCGGAACTTTAGTAATACTGATGAGTCTGATAACTATTTATAAATCAGTTTTCAAATAAAATTTCCTTCAATTGTGGATAAATAAAAGAGGTAAAAAGACTTTCGGTTTTGAAAATATTCTACTTTTACATCATAAAAAAATTATATGAATTTATATGTAGTTGCGCTTTTCAAGTTTAATGAAAATTATCTGATGGAAGCGGTGGAACTTTTTCAGATTTTGGTAAGAGAAACCAGAAAAGAAGAAGGTTGTCTGCAATATGACCTTATCGAAGATAAAGACAATAAAGGAACTTTTTTCATGGTTGAATTATGGGAAAGCGAGGAACATCTGAATCGCCACAACGGACAGGACCATCTTCTGGATTTCAGACGAGATGTCTCAAAAATGCTTGAAAGCTCGACTCAGGTTTATAAAGGATCAAAGATTTTGTAAGCTATAGGCTAGAAGCAGGAGGCTGTAAGCTAATTTCTAACCTCTAATTTCTAAATTCTTACTAATCAAATAAATGTTAAAAGGCTGTCCACAATTTGTGAGCAGCCTTTTATTAGAAAAAATAGAAAGTATTAAAATTTAATTTTTGTGAATGGTGAAAAGTGAATTAACTTCGCTGTCAATTTTAAAATTCACAATTGACTATTGACTATTCACAATTCGCTTTATTTCACCATTAATTTCTTCGTTTCTGTGCTTCCGCCGAAAGTGATTTTCACTAAATAATTTCCTGAAGAAAGCTGAGATAGGTTTAAATCCTGCTTATAGAAACCTGCCTGATTGGTCAATTCCGCTGAATACACTTTTTTACCTGATAGATCGTAAACCTCTACATTGCCTTTGTTGCTTACTTTTTCTTTAACATCAAATAAAACAGTAACATGTTTATCAGCTGTTGTAGGATTTGGATAGATTCCGAAAGATGCTTTTTTATTGGCAACATCAGTAACACCTAAAACTGAAGTGATATTTTTATATTTGAAATACATATTTCCTGTACTTGCCCCACCGTTTTGGGTAAAATACATTCTATAGTAATCAGATCCTTGTTTTACGTAATAGACAACATCGTTATAAACTCCGGTCGTAGGCTTCCAGGAGTGACCGATAGTGGTAATGTTATTTGAAAATGATCCTGAAGCCGGAAGAGTAGCAGCTGCCGTTTCCTGAGTTTCCGGCTGTACTTTTGCTACAGAAATATTCGGACTTTGGATGGCTCCGGACAATCTGTACATCATGATCCCGCCGTAGAAAGTCCAGTATCTTGTGAACATTAAATCCCAGTTTGCTTTTGCAGGTTCCATGTTGGCTACTTTATCATTTGTTGTAAATGAGAAATAATTGAAGAATGCATCATCACTACCATTGGCGATGGTTTTTGTTTGGGTAGCATCCCAAGTTGTACCGTTCCATTTTGAATATTTGAAGGTATAACCCCCGAAATAATCAGTGATCATAAACTTATAATAAGTATTGGTGCTTAAATATTTTAAAACGAAGATTACTTTTCCTTCAATATGATGGTTTCCAGGGTTGTAATCTCCCCATCCGTAAGATGCAGTTCCCTGTTCGAACGCACCTTCCTGAATAGTTGTCGTCTGATCCGGGTTGTATAATGCGCTTCCCCAAGATGCGATATTTGCGATGTTGATATTGTCCCAGTCTGTAGGGACATTTGAAGCCTGATATACTTCAACATTTTGAGCATCATTGATTCTCGTTCCGAAGTTCATGCTTGAATTTCTAAAGAAAGCAATGTCCCAAGAATCTGCCGGTTGAGAAACAATGGTATTGGCACTAAAATCAAAGAATACACGATTTTGATAATTAGGTCCCGTTGTAAGGTTTACCGTTGTATATCCGTTGGTATCTGCCTGAGCAAGTACGGTTTGTTGCACGCTCAAAGCAAACATAGAAGCAAGAAGTAGTTTTGTTTTCATTTTATCTTAATGTTATTTTCTTATTTAGAATGATTCCACAAAACTATTAAATTATTTTTAACTATTCTAAATAAAAACATGATTTATATCTTGTTTTTATATTTTTGTATATTAAATTTGATTAATAATAAATTGATTACCTGGTATTTAAACAAAAAAACTGACTTATGAATTTCATAAATCAGCCATTTAAAGATAAGCTTTAAGTCTAATAAATCTTACTTTTTAATGAATTTTGATTTTACTATCGAGCCTTCTGCGGTTTCAATAATAATATAATAAACGCCTGTATGAAGAGCGCTGATATCGAATTTTTGTCCGTTTAATTTACCTTCAGCTACATTTTGCCCTAAAGCAGAGTAGATTTGAATATTTTTTGGATTTTTTTTAGCTACAAATTGTAACGCTGTGTTGTCTGAATTTACAGCGAATTTGATGTCGTCCGTATTTTTAAAAACATCTGTTGCAGAAAGAGTTGTCGTAAGATCATATACGACATCGTCAATGTCAACAGCAGTGTGAGGAGCCGGAACTGCACTTACTGTTCTGAATACTAAATAAGTTGATGCAGAACTTGGAACAGAAACCGTAATCGTTTGAAAAGTATCTGTAGAAAGCATTGTTGAGCTACCGATTGCTACGAATGTCGTCATATCTGTCGGGCTTGAAGCCAAACCTACCTGAATTGAAACCGGCGCAGAAGCCGTGTTTTTACGAGCTTTGAAAGAAATACTTTTATTTCCTGTCGGTGCTATAATTTGTGGTGAAATTAAATATTGTGGTGTACTGACATTTGCTCCGGAATACGATTGAATATACTGATTTGAATTGGCAGTATCGTTAAAAACAATCATCATGGGTCCGGGATTTCCTGAAGCAGGAGGTAAGTAAGCAGACCATCCGTTTTGTGGAAAAGTTGTATTTCCTGCAGTAAAGCTATTGAAATTTTGGTTGATTGTAGCTACTTGTGCATTAGCCGTAATAGCCGTAAGCATTAAAGTTCCAAGAAGTAGTCTTAATTTCATAACGTTATTTTTATTTAGAATTATTCCACAAAAGTAAGTAATTATTTTTAATTATTCTAAATAAAGTCCTATATTTGTCGAAAATTTTTTGTACCTATGAAGAAGAAAGTGCTTTCCATACTATCTTTATCCACAGTTCTCTGGATGAATGCGCAGGAAAAAGATTCTCTTAATCAGAAAAAAATTGAGGAAGTTGTCGTTACTGGACAGTACACTCAGCAGTCAATTAATAAATCGATTTATAAAGTTGAAGTTATTAATGCAGCACAGATTAAGAATATGGCAGCTACGAATGTTGCGGAAGTTCTTAACCAAAGTTTAAATATTCTTATCACATCAGATCGTAATTCCGGAAATTCTACTGCCAACCTGATGGGACTCGGAGGAGAATATACCAAAATCCTTATTGATAATATCCCGGTTGTAGGTGATATTGGTCTAGGAAATAATATCGACCTTACCAAATTAAATGTTAACAACGTAGAACGTATCGAAGTTGTAAGAGGCTCAATGGGTGTGGATTACGGGAGTAATGCCGTTGCAGGGGTTATTAATATTATCACAAAGAAAAATAGCCAGAAGAAGCTTACGCTTAATGCTTATTTACAGGAAGAAACTGTTGGCAAAGAATACGATTGGTACAAAAAAGGAGAAGGAAGACATATTCAGAATCTGAATGTGGGATATAATATCAATGAACATTGGTATGTAGGAGCAAATATTAATCATAATGATTTCCAGGGATTTAAAGGAACGCAGGAGGGGTACAAATATTTTGAACAGGATGAAAAGAGAGGATACCTGTGGCAGCCGAAAGATATTTTAAATGTAGACGGAATCTTACGTTACAGCAAAAATAAAACTTCGATTTTCTATAAGTTTGGTTTCTTAAATGAAAAACTTAATTTCTACAATCCGATTGTTGAAGAAATGTATCTGGGGGAAGGGAACAGAACCTATGTTGGGATAGACAGAGATTACCAGACAACACGATATGTGAATCAGTTGAATATTCAGACAAAGCTAGGAGCAATCAACTATACAGGAGATTTTTCTTATCAGACCCAAGACAGAAAATACAGAGATTTTACCTATGATATTCCACAAAGACAAGTGATGGGAAGTAAAAGCGAATATCAGTCTTATAATAAATCAGATGTCTTTTATTCAAGAGGTGTTTTCAGTAATTTCTTAAATAACGATAAAATAGATTTCCAGCTTGGTTATGAATTGGATCATACAACAGGCTTTGCAGGAAATATTGCAGGAAATTTCGCAGGAACAGATAATGTAAAAAGAAAAATCTTCAATTATGCCAATTTTATGTCGGTAGAATGGAATGCTGCAGACTGGCTTTCCATTCGTCCGGGATATCGTTTAGCGTTAAGTGATAAATTTGATACTCAGCACAATTATTCATTAACAACAAGAGCAAAAATCACTGACAATGACAATATTCGTCTGGTGGTAGGAAGTGCCAACAGATTCCCGAATTTTGATGAATTATATACTTATCAGGTTGATAGCAATCACGATATACAGGGAAATCAAAACCTGATTCCGGAGGAGGGGATCACTGCCTCTTTAAATGCAGATAAAAAAATTAAGACAAATACCGGTTGGGATTTCAGAGTTGGGGCAAGTGCAACCTATCTGAAAGTAAAAGACAGAATCGAGCTTGCGCAAGTGAGCATACAGCCATTAAGATACAGATATATTAATATCGATCGTTTTGAAAGCTATTTATTTGAAGGTAATTTCAAAGCTCAGAAAGGTCAGTTCAGTCTTGCTGCAAATGCTGCTTATTATGGTATTTCTAAATCATTGAATGAAAGTGGAATATCTTCTCCGGATGATTTTTTTTACACATTTGAAGCCAATGTAGCCGCAAATTATATCATTCCAAAGATCAACACTACGCTATCTTTATTCTACAAGTATACAGGCAAAACCCAAATGTTTGTACTGGCTTCGGATCTTACAAGTTCTCAATATGTGGTAGGAGAGCGTGGAGATTTTAATATGATGAATTTCACGGTAACACAGCCTTTCTTCAAAAATCATTTTGAAATAAGTGCAGGTGTTAAAAATATTTTTGATGTGTCATCGGTAAGAGATACAACTATCGCTGGAAATGCTCACGAAACGACAGATCCAAGCTCTAATCTTTTTTATGGTCGAAGCTATTTTGTAAGACTAGGTTATAACTTCTAAAATTTTAAAAATGAAAAAAATACTATTTTATCTTTTAATAGGAGTATCATTTATATCTCAATCTTGTATTAATGATAATGAAGATCCGGTTTCAGTTCCTAAAACGGATGGTTCTGTCGTAGAGCCTAAAGTAGGAGGTGCCGCACAGCCTAACCAGATTTGGTTTGACTTTGGAACAGATACTCAGGTTCTTACAAAGAGAACGGACTGGGATTTAGCTTTTTATTCAGGAAGTTCTTTTAAAGTTATTCTAAATTCATCAGTAATGATGGCAGCAACTAAAATTCCTAATGCCACTAATATCAATCAGGTAACTGAGGCAAGTGTTTCTACTTTGATGACAAAGGTGCAGGTTGCTAATTTTGATACCACAAATACAGTATATATTGATGATGTGAAAGGAAATTTCCCTTCGGGATATACCGCAATTGATGAGGTTAAGGCTAATGATGCAGACAATGCAGTTTATCTTGTAAATATGGGGAAAGAGATTTATACAGGAAGTATATCTGCAGGATCTGTCAACACGGGAACAGTAAGCAGAGGCTGGATGAAAATTCAGGTGGTAAGAAACGGAGACGGATATAAAGTAAAATATGCCAATCTTAATGATATTACTTTTAAAGAATTAAATATCACTAAAAACGCAGCCTACAACTATAATTTTGTGAGTTTAAAAAATGATAAAGAGGTATTTATCCAGCCGGAAAAGAAGAAATGGGACATTTGTTTTTCAGTATTCACCAATATAATTGAAGGGGCAGGAAGTTATATCTATGCAGATTTTGTAACAATGAATAATGTAGGCGGAGCCGGAGCATATGAAGTGAAAGCTACCGGAATTACCGGAGTCGAAGCATATAATAATTTCAAATTTTCAGATATCGATCAGTCTAAGTTTGTTTACAATGATCAGCGTATCATTGGTGGAAACTGGAGAGAAGTCGGTCCGTCAGGATATCAGGTGAAAAGTGATGTTTTTTATGTAATTAAAGATTCAGAAGGATATTATTTTAAAGTGAGATTCACACGATTGACGAATGCTGATAATGAAAGAGGATATCCCATGTTTGAATACAAACCATTATTCTAAAATTTAAAAAATAAATCAAATAATAGTATATCATGAAAAAATTCATTCTTGCAGCTTCTGTGCTTGTTGCGGTGTATTCTTGCAAAAAAGAAGAAGGTGCTAAAAAAGAAAATACAACAGAAGTAAGTTCTGAGACTCCAAAATCTACTCATAAAATCGTTACCCTTAACGGCGGAATTACAGAAATCGTAGCTGCACTAGGTCACGAAAAAGACATCGTAGGAACCGACGTTACAAGCACATACCCGGAATCTTTGAAAGCTACGGCTAAAGATTTAGGTCACGTAAGATCAATGACCATCGAGCCGATCATGGCGGTTTCTCCAACATTAATTTTGGCTTCTGATAAAGATATCAACCCGGAATTAATGAAAAAAATCCAGGAATCAAAAATTAAAACTGAGGTTTTCAAACAGGAATTTACAGTTGACGGAACTAAAAAATTGATCGCTGACGTAGCAAAAGCAATTGGTAACACGGATTATCAAAAATTGAATGATAAAATCGATGCTGATTTAAAACAAGTTCAGCCTATTGCTAAAAAACCAAAAGTATTGTTCATCTACGCAAGAGGAAATATGTTGATGGTTTCAGGTACAAAAACCCCAATGGACGCATTGATCGGTCTTGCAGGAGGTGAAAATGCTGTGAAAGATTTCGAAGATTTCAAGCCATTGACTCCGGAAGCGGTTGTAAAAGCTAATCCTGATGTATTATTCTTCTTTACAAGCGGTTTACAAGGTGCCGGAGGAAACGAAGGTGCGCTTAAAATGCCGGGCGTATCACAAACAAACGCGGGTAAAAACAAGAAGATTATCGCAATGGACGGAGGCTTGGTTTCAGGTTTCGGTCCAAGATTAGGAGAAGCAGCAGTAGGATTAAACAAGCTTTTAATTGAAAACACAAAGTAAATTATACTTTTACATTGCAATAAGCGCCATACTACTGGTAATCATAGCAGTATGGTCTCTTAACACAGGGGTTTACGACTTTGGGGGTAAATCTGCGTTTGAAGTTTTAGGAAAAGTAATACAAGGAGATTCGGGTTTATCATTAAGTGATAAATATGTAGTTTGGGACGTAAGAGCAGCCAGAATTATCATGGCTATTCTTATCGGAAGTATGCTCGCAGTTTCGGGAACGGGATTGCAGGGCCTGTTTAAAAATCCTTTGGCGACAGGAGATTTGATAGGATTAACTTCGGGAGCAACATTGCTTGCTGCGATTGCTATCGTTTTAGGAGGGCATTTCAAAGAATATCTTCCTGAGGCTGTACAATTTTCACTGGTGGGAATTTCGGCTTTTATAGGAGCTTTTTTATCAATGATGCTGGTGTACAGGATTTCAACGAGCGGAGGAAAGACAAATGTTGTCATGATGTTATTGAGTGGCGTTGCCATAACAGCGATTGGCTTCTCCATTACCGGTTTTTTGATTTACATTTCAAAAGACGATCAGTTGAGAGACTTAACATTCTGGAATTTAGGAAGTTTAGCTGCTGCAACGTGGACAAAGAATATCATTTTAACAATCGTTTTAATCATTTCCTACATCATTTTAATTCCAAAAGGAAAAGCATTGAATGCCATGATGTTAGGTGAAAAAGATGCACAGCATTTAGGAATTAACGTTGAAAGATTAAAGAAACAGATCATTATCATGACGGCGTTAATGGTCGGAAGCTGTGTTGCATTTTCTGGAACGATTGGTTTTGTAGGTCTTATTGTACCTTATATTTTAAGACTTTTATTTAAATCAAATTACGCTTTCATTTTGCCGCTGTCAGCCATTTTCGGAAGTATTTTGCTGTTGACGGCGGACACATTCAGCAGAAGTATTGTTGCACCTTCAGAATTGCCGATCGGTATTTTAACAGCATTGATGGGAGGTCCGATTTTCATCGCGATTTTAATTAAATTCAAAAAATCACTGTAATGATTAAGGCACATCAAATTAATTATAAGCATAAAGATTTTCATATTCTGGACAGCGTTGATATCTCTTTGGAATATGGTGAATTTCTGGCAATTGTTGGCCCGAACGGAGCCGGGAAATCAAGTTTATTAAGTGTTTTGGCGAATGAAATAAAATCAGGAAAACAGAATATTTTATTTAAAGATAAACCGATCACCGCTTGGGAAATTCAGGAATTATCAAAACATAAGGCTAAATTTTCCCAACACAACAGCAACGATATTCCGCTTGAAGTAAAAGATGTTGTAATGATGGGGCGTTACCCTTATTTCGATGCACAGCCGAAAAAAGAAGATCTCGAAGCCATGAACAGCATGATGTACGAAACGGATGTTTTTCACTTAAAAGACAGGGAATACAACACGCTATCGGGTGGAGAAAAACAGCGCGTGCATTTGTCGAGAGTATTGGCGCAGCTACAAAACGAAATTGCCCACAAGCTACTTTTCTTAGATGAACCATTGAATAATTTAGATGTTAAACATCAATACAAAGCGTTAGAAATAATTAAAAAATTTACCCAAAAAGCAAATTCTGCGATTGTCGTTCTTCATGATTTAAATCTTGCAGCACAATATGCAGACAAAATTTTATTAATGAAATCTGGAAAGGTTTCGGCCTATGGAACGCCACAGGAAGTTTTCACCGCTGAAAATATCAGTGAGGCTTACAATTTTCCCTGCACCATCTGCGATCACCCGATTACCAGTAACCCAATGATCATTTTTGGATAACTATGGAAAAAGATGAATTAAAAATACTTGCTCAGAATCTTGCTAATCCGCAGGGAGAAAAAGGAAAAGAAATTGGCGAAATGATGAATGCCACCAATATCGGAATGACATTAGAAAGCATCAAGACACTTTTAATAGAAGACGATGAACGCATCCTTGAAATAGGTCACGGAAATGCAGGACACCTGAAAAGTATTTTGAATAAAGCAAAAAATATAAAATACACCGGAATCGATATCTCGGAAACGATGCATAAGGAAGCAGAAAATTTAAATAAAGAATTTGAAAGCCAAGCCGATTTTGTATTGTACGAAGGAAAAAAACTTCCTTTTGAAGATCAAGTTTTTGATAAAATATTTACGGTCAACACCGTCTATTTTTGGGAAGAACCAGTTGAATTTTTAAATGAAATTTACAGGGTTTTAAAAGATAACGGAACTTTTGTTCTGACTTTCGGACAAAGAGATTTCATGGAGAAATTACCTTTCACTCAATTCGATTTCACTTTATATAATACAGATGAAATGGAAGAAACGGTTGCCAAAAGTCATTTTAAAAGAATGAAGATCTCTGAAAAAGAAGAAGAGGTGAAAAGTAAAACGGGAGACGAAACAATAACAAGAAATTATACAATTTTAACCATAAAAAAATAAAATAAATGAGCACATTAGTAAACGATCTAAAAGGAAAATGGGAAGCTCTGAAAGCTGAAAACCCACACTTGAGAATAAGAAATGCCGCTGTAGAGCTTGGTGTAAGCGAAGCTGAATTATTAGCAACCAATATAGGTGCAGGCATAACTGTTCTAAAGCCGGAGTTTCAAAATATCTTAACAGAAGTAGAAAAATTAGGAAAAGTAATGGCTCTTACCCGTAACGAGGAGTGCGTTCACGAAAGAAAAGGGACTTATCTGAATGGAGATTTCAGCAGCCCTCATGCACAACTTTTTGTAGGAGAGGATATCGATTTGAGAATTTTCCTTAATCACTGGAAGTTCGCTTTCGGAGTGGTTGAAGGTGATAAAAAAAGTCTTCAGTTCTTCGGAAAAGACGGGTTGGCTTTACATAAAATTTATTTGACAAAAGACAGCAATGCAGAAGCTTTTGATGCTATCGTTGAAAAATTCAAAGCGGAAGACCAAAACCAGGTTTTGGAATTTGAAGCAGTTGCTCCAAAAGCTCCGGAAAAAGCTGATTCTGAAATTGATGCTGAAGGTTTCAAAAAAGCATGGCTAGAATTGAAAGATACTCACGATTTCTTCATGATGACAAGAAAATTCGGGGTAAGCAGAACTCAGGCGTTGAGATTGGCTCCGGAAGGTTTTGCTAAAAAAATTGACAGCGCAAAAGTAGTCACAGTTCTTGAGGATGCTTCTGAAAATGGTCTTCCGATCATGGTTTTTGTTGGAAACAGAGGAATTATCCAGATCCACACAGGAGAGGTGAAGAAAACGCTTTGGCACCAGCAATGGTTTAATGTAATGGATCCTGATTTCAATTTACACCTTGATGTAACGAAAATCGCTGAAGCCTGGATTGTTAAAAAACCAACGGAAGACGGTGAAGTAACGGCGATTGAAGTCTTCAACAAAGAAGGAGATTTCATCGTTCAGTTCTTTGGAAAAAGAAAGCCCGGAATTCCTGAATTACAAGAGTGGAAAGACCTTGTAGCAGAATTAGGGAAATAAATAGTTAGATGATTTTAGAAGGCCGTTTTGTTTTTGCAGGGCGGCTTTTTTTCATTTAAACACAATTAACACAAATATTTCCTCACTAATCACACTAATTTTTAAAGTTATGTTTACTATTATTTGTGATATTTGTGAAAACAATTCGTGAAATTCGTGTTTAAAAAATTCATTAAAATAAATAAAAATGAGAAATATTTTCATGGCAATATTGCTTGTAAGCTTTTGTTCATTAAGTGCTCAAAACTTCAAAGCCTACCAATTTTATGATCAAAAAGGAAAAGAGATTAATACTGATAAGTTAGTTAAAGAACTGGCTCAGTATGACGTTGTTTTTTTCGGTGAAAATCATAACAGTTCAATCAATCACTGGTTGCAGCTGAAAATTACGGAAGCATTATTTGTAAAGAAAAACGGACAGCTTACTTTAGGGGCTGAGATGTTTGAGAGAGATAATCAGTCTCAATTAAACCAGTATTTAAGCGGAAAATTTGATGCTAAAACATTGAAGGACTCAGCTCGTTTATGGAATAATTATGCAACAGATTACAAACCATTGGTTGATTTTGCTAAAGATAAAAAACTGAATTTCATAGCAACCAATATTCCTCGGAAATACGCTTCTCAGACCGCAAAAGAAGGCTTGGAATCATTAAATAATCTGACGGCAAAAGAGAAAACATACATCGCTCAATTACCTATCAAAGTTACATTGGATACTCCCGGTTATCCTGAAATGAAGGCCATGATGGGGGATCATGCGGAAGGAACAAAAGTAATGAATTTCATTTCTGCGCAGGCAACAAAAGACGCAACAATGGCTGAATCTATTGTGAAAAATTTTCAGACCGGAAAAACTTTTATCCACTACAACGGAAACTATCATAGCAAAGAATTTGGCGGAATTTACTGGTATATCAAACAGAAAAATCCAAACCTGAAAATGGCGGTTATTTCAGTTTTTGAATCTGAAAATCCGGAATTGAAAGTTCCTGAAAAAGAGTATATTCCAACGAATTTTAATCTTATCATTCCGGGCGATATGACGAAGACCTATTGATTAATAGAAAAGTAATTTTTTGAAAAAGAAAATTTTGCTCAAAAAAGAATTATGATTTTAAAAATTATTTTATATCTTGATTAATATCTTTGATAAGATTATCAATATCAATCGTTAATTTATCATAGGACTCAATAAGGCTATTTCGATAACGATTAAGAAAAAAATGATTAACTTCTAGATAATTACCCTGAGATAAAATAATTCCGAAGACTTTTTCCATTTGGTTATTATATTGTTTTTCTTGGTCTTCTACTCTTTTTGTTTCTTGCTCATAATATTGCAGTATTTTTCTTTTTAATGGTTTATCTAAAATAAAAGCAATATTTCCGCTTGATTTAAATCCTTGATAATTACCGGAGTTTATATTTGTATTAGCCGTAATTATGAAAATAAGTGATTTTTTCTTTGTTTTTTTAGAAATTTTTATATTATCTTTTTTCTCTGTCTTATATGAATCAACTTCTTTAATCAACATTTTTTTATTTTTCTTAATATTTTCTTTATCTGCTTGCAGGTCAGCTTTTAGATCGGTTAAAAACTCTTTTACTTCCTCTGCTTTATGATGTTTTTCACTAAGACCATGAAGCCAGATAGAAAGTGAAACAGCAAAGACAATGATAAAAATTTCCAGTAAAAATTCTTTTATTTTATGCCAAAATCCTTTATCTTTTCGCTTAAGAATATGTAAAGATTTTTTAACGTGTTTACGAACTTCTAAATCTGCCATAGCTTTAAATTTAAAAAATATTATACAAAAGTATTGAAATGCTTTTAGTTGAAAATCGGAATAAAATCGTGATTTTTATGTGATATTTAGAAAATAAATAATTCTTTTGTTATTAGTAGTTAAATAAATATGAAAAAAATCGTTTTATGGTTTGTAATTTTTGCAAATTTTCTTTGTGCACAAAAATTAAATTTAAATGAGATTTCAGTAATCAATCAAGGCGATAAAAATTCGGCATTACCAATTTTTCAGACAACCGATGAAAACCAGCATAAAACATTATTAAGTCTTTCCACGGAAATTGATCCGACAGATCCGAATACCGCGATTTTGGTTAAAAGAATGAAAGAATCTCTTTTGTCAACCGACGGAGTAGGTATCGCTGCACCACAAGTCGGAATTAATCGAAAATTGATTTGGGTTCAGCGTTTTGATAAAGAAGGAGAACCTTTGGAATATTTCATTAATCCTCTGATTGTCTGGAGATCAGAACTACAGAATCTTGGTCCGGAAGGTGATTTGTCAATCCCTGAATTTAGAGATCAGTTTTACAGAAGTAAAGTAATTCAGCTGGAATATGTTGATCTGAAGGGACAGAAATACTCAGAAATTGTAGAAGGTTTTACAGCTGTGATTTTCCAGCATGAAATTGACCATCTTTTCGGAATTTTAATTTCAGATAAAAAAGAAAAAGAGAAAAATGATTCTTATCAATCTGTTGATGCTTTTAAGAAAAGTGGTTCTAAGACGAGATAATATAGATGGAAAAGTATGAGCTTTGTTATTCTGAAAGTATCTCTACAATGTATTTTAAAACTTAGTTTAGATTCTTTCAGAATGACAAAGATTGTATTTAAATTTTTTATTTACTCACCAATTCCGCCTCGAAAACATCCGCAAAATGTTTTCTGATCTTAGCTTTAATATCTTCCATTTCTTCGGGAGTCAGTTCTCTTTCAAGTTCTCTTTTTAAAGAAGTTACCTGTTTATCTTTGATACCGCAAGGGATAATGTATTCAAAATAACGCATATCTGTATTGACATTCAATGCAAAACCATGCAACGTTACCCAACGGGAAGCTTTTACACCCATCGCGCAGATTTTTCTGGCGTAAGGTTTTCCGACATCCAGCCAAACTCCTGTTTCTCCGGGAGAACGCTCGCCTTTCAGGCCATATTCATTAATTGTTCTGATGATCACTTCTTCCAGATTTCTCATGTATTTGTGAATATCTGTGAAGAAATTTTCAAGATCTAAGATCGGGTAGCCAACGATTTGTCCATAACCGTGATACGTAATATCACCACCACGATTGACTTTTACAAAGGTTGCATCAATTTCTTTTAACTGTTCAATTCCAGCCAGCATATTTTCTTCATGTCCGCTTTTTCCTAATGTATAAACGTGAGGATGCTCGACTAAAAGAAAATGATTGGGAGTTGTAATATGCTGCTCAGCAGGCAGATCACGGTTTTTAATCTTGGTGTCAATGATATCTTTCATCAGTTTTTCCTGATAATCCCAAGAGGGTTGATATTCTTTTACGCCTAAATCTTCGAATTCTACTGCTTTATTTTGATGTGTATTCATATGTTGATGTCTGTCCTTCCTTTTAATAATATGGAATCGGATTCATACCATTTTTGACATACAAATTTAGTGATTTTTACGCTTTCACGGAATGGAGAAAATCTATTGCTTTTTTCTCCCAATCTCTATTTTGTAGTAAAATATTCACAAAGGCAGTTCCGATGATTCCGCCGTCTGCTTTTTCGGTGACGTTTTCAAAATCCTGCTTCGATTTAATTCCAAAACCGATCATTATAGGGTTTTTTAATGGAAGGGATGCTAATTTTGAGAGATAATCTTCGTTTTTTACGACCGTATTTTTGTTTCCTGTTGTGGATGAAGAACTTACAGCGTACAGAAATCCCGAACTCAGAGAATCCAAGTATAAAATTCTTTCATCAGAAGTTTCAGGAGTTACTAAAAACGTGAAATTCAGATTGTATTTTTCTAAAATTTTCTGATAATTTTTTTCGAATTCAATAGGCGGAAGATCAGGGATAATCAACCCTGAAACGCCACTTTCGGAACATTCTGCACAGAATTTTTCAAAACCAAAACTCAAAACAGGATTAATATATCCCATTAAAATAACCGGAATTTTGATTTCGTTTTTAATTGATCGCAATTGAGAAAAAAGTTTTTCAATTGTCATTCCGTTTTTTAAAGCTAATTCATGCGCTTTCTGAATAACAGGTCCGTCCGCAACAGGATCAGAATAAGGCATTCCGATTTCCAGCATATCCGCTCCGGAATTCTGAATTAATTTTATAATGTCAACAGTATCTTCCAGTTGCGGAATTCCTGCTGTGAAGTAAATGTTTAGTTTTTTCATTTTTATGTAGATGTTAGAAGTTCGATTTTAGAGGTTAGACTTTTCATACTATTATATTGTTAATTTCTAAAATCTAACTTTTAATTTCTCTTAAATACGTTTCCATATCTTTGTCACCGCGACCGCTCAAACAGATGACGACGATATCATTTTCATTAAATTTCTTTTTATCCAAAACGGCCAAAGCGTGGGCACTTTCCAACGCGGGAATGATGCCTTCGGATTTTGTCAGTTCAAAAGCAGATTTTAAAGCTTCGTCATCATTAATGCTGAAAAATTCCGCACGTTTTTCTTTAAATAAATGAGCATGAAAAGGTCCTATTCCCGGATAATCCAACCCGGCAGAAATAGAATGTGGCTCGATTACCTGACCGTCTTTTGTCTGCATTACCAAACTTTTGCTTCCATGCAAAACGCCTAAAGTTCCCAGAAAAGTTGTCGCCGCAGATTTCCCAGAATCAACACCAAGACCGCCCGCTTCTGCAGCAATAAGTTTGACATTTTCTTCATTCACGAAATGATAGAACGCGCCTGCTGCATTGCTTCCGCCGCCAACACAGGCGATAACAAAATCAGGGTTTTCTTTTCCGATATGTTCATAAAGCTGTTCCTTAATTTCTTTTGAAATGATACTCTGAAATCTCGCCACGAGATCAGGAAACGGATGCGGACCAACCACACTTCCGATCACGTAATGGGTTGTTGTTGAATTGTTTATCCAATCTCTTAATGCTTCGTTCACTGCATCTTTCAATGTTTTTGAACCTGATGTTGCGGGAATAACCTCCGCACCCAACATTTTCATTCTCGCGACGTTCGGAGCTTGTCTCTGGATATCAATTTCGCCCATATAGACGATGCATTCTACACCAAGCAAAGCACACGCCGTTGCCGTTGCTACACCGTGCTGACCAGCGCCGGTTTCTGCAATAATTCTTTTTTTTCCTAGACGTTTTGCCAATAAAACCTGCCCCAAAGCATTGTTGATTTTATGCGCACCAGTGTGGTTGAGATCTTCTCTTTTTAAATATATTTTTGTATTATATTTTTGACTTAAATTTTTTGCGAAGTAAAGCGGAGTTGCTCGTCCAACGTAATTTTTTAACAAATCCTGATATTCTCTTTGGAAATCTTCCGATTCAATAATTTCAAGATAATTTTTCTGTAATTCTTCTACATTCGGATACAGCATTTCGGGGATGAAAGCACCGCCAAATTCACCATAATATCCATTTTCATCGGGGTTTTTATAATTTTTCATGAAATTCTTTTATTTTATTTACATCTTTAAAACCAGCTTCAATTTCAAATTTTGAATTAATATCTAATGCAAAAGGTTTTTGGTTTAAAATTTTAATTTGATTAATATTTTCATCTGAAATTCCGCCGCTTAAAAAATAGGGAAGGGGGATTTCAATATCGTTTAACAGATTCCAGTCGAATTGTTTTCCTGTTCCGCCGAAGGCTTTTGAATCGGTGTCAAAGAGAAAATAGTTGCTGGTTTTGAGTTGCTTGTTAATTGTTTGTTGAATATCATTTCCTGCTTCTAGCACACAGTTTCCAATCCTTATCACTTTAATAATTCCCATTTCCGGTTTTAATTTTTTTCTTAATTCTGAAATGAAATTTTCGTCTTCATCGCCGTGAAGCTGTATAAAATTCAGATTTGCTTTTTCTGAGATTTCAATTATTTTATCTAAATCTTCGTTTACAAAAACTCCAATTTTTCCTTGATGATTGAGTTTTGAAATATCTTCCAGAATCAGATGATTCAAAACATATCTTGGTGATTTTTCATAGAAAATGAATCCAAGAAAATCTGTTTCCATAGAAATTAATTCATGGATTTGATCAATTTGTGTTAAACCGCAGACCTTTAACTTCATAATACAACTTTTGTGAATTCTTCGAAAGCTTTTGCCGGATTTTCATTTTTCATGAAATATTCACCCATTAAAAACCCGTCAAATCCTTTTTCTTTTAAATAATTAAAATCTTCAATAGAATAAATTCCGCTTTCGGCAACAGATAAAACATTTTTCGGAAGAAGGTTTTTTAAATTGACGGAATGTTGTAAGTCAACTTTAAAATCTTTTAAATTTCTGTTATTAATTCCTACTAAATCGATTTTTGAATTAAAATGTTTCAACTCTTCTTCTGTGTGAATCTCTAATAATACTTCCAGCCCTAATTCATGGGAAAGTTCCGCAAATTCCTGAACCTGATTAGGAGAAAGACAAGCAGCAATCAACAAAACAACATCTGCTCCGATACTTTTTGCTTCATAAAACTGATATTCATCGATCATGAAATCTTTTCGTAAAATCGGGATATTGATATGATTTCTTACATTTAAAATATCCTCAAAACTTCCTCCAAAAAAATCTTTATCGGTAAGGATTGAAATTCCACTTGCTCCGGATTTTTCATAGGCTGAAACTACTTCCAAAGGCGAAATTTTGTCATTAATAATTCCTTTTGAAGGTGACTGTCTTTTGAATTCGGCAATAATTCCTCTCTTATTTTTTATAGATTCTTTTAATGAAAAATTTTCCCTTTCAAAAAAAGCTGAATTTTTTAATTTATCAATAGAAACTTTTGTTTTTGAAAACGCTATTTCTTCTTTTTTTCTTTGTGTTATTTTATCTAAAATTGTCATTTATATCTGTGTTTTTATTCGCATTGTCATTTCGAACGAAGGGTAGTAGAAATAAAGCTCATAATTTCTAATTTATAAACGATTTTATTCCAACAGCAATTCCAGACTTTTCAATGCCCTTCCGCTTTGTAAGCTTTCCTGAGCCAATAAAAGACTGTCATCATAACTCCCAAATTTATTTGTGTGATGAAGAGCTACCGCTGCATTCGCCAAAACCACGGAATTTTGTTGTTTCGTTCCTTTTCCCTGCAAAATATTCATGAAAATTTTTGCTGTTTCCTGAGTTGTTTCACCAGCTTTAATACTTTCGTGAGTGATGGAATCAAAACCTAAATCTTCAGTTGAATAAACTTCTTCGCCATTTTTAGTAATAATTTTAGTGTCATGAGTCAAGCTGATTTCGTCATACCCGTCTAAGCTATGAACCAAAATAAAGTCCCGATCGCCTTTTTGCAGGAGATATTGATAAATTCTGGCGATCTCTAAATTGTAAACACCAATCATTGAAAATTGAGGTTTTGATGGATTAACCAACGGTCCCAGCAAATTGAAAAAAGTTCGCAATCCTAAAGATCTTCTTAATGCTCCAACCGATTGTAAAGCAGGGTGGAAGTAAGGTGCGTGAAGGAAACAAATATTGGCCTTTTCAAGATCTTTGTTCAGCATTCCGGAATCATTTTTAAAATGATAGCCCAATTCTTCCAAAACATTGGATGAACCGGTAACCGTTGAAGCCCCGTAATTTCCATGTTTTGTCACTTTTTGACCGGCTCCGGCTACGACAAAACTTGCCAGTGTTGAAATATTAATCGTATTTTTTCCGTCACCTCCCGTTCCTACAATATCTATAGCGTCGTCGGTATCTAAAGCTACGGGAACAGCCATCTGCAAAAGAGCTTCTCTAAAACCTTCCAGCTCTTTCAACGTAATATTTCGCATCAGAAAAACGCTGATAAATGAAGTAACTTCAATAACATTGAATTTATTTTGAGCAATTTCAATCATGATTGCCTTTGCCTCAGATTTTGATAAGGTATGATGATTGAAAAGGTATTGTAGTATTTCTTTCATTTGTGGAATTTTATGGTTAAGGGAATATTTGTTATGCTCAATTTAAAAGGAAATTTTTAATGATAATTTCTCCATCAGGAGTCAAAATACTTTCAGGATGAAACTGAACGCCGTGCACATCATACTTTTTATGTTGCAACGCCATGATCATTCCATCTTTATCAACTGCGGTAATTTCCAGTTCTTCCGGGAACCCATCAGGATTTACTGCCCAACTGTGATATCTTCCGACTTCCATTCCGGAGGATAAATTTTTAAAAAGTTTTACATCATTTTTTACAAAATCCGCAGAAGTTGCCACCCCGTGAAAAATTTCTGAAAGATTAATCAGACTTCCTCCGAAAGCCTCTGCAATTGCCTGTTGACCAAGACAAACTCCCAAAATACTCTTTGTAGGTGCATATTCTTTAATTAAATCTAATAAAATTCCCGCTTCCTCAGGGATTCCGGGACCGGGGGAAAGGATGATTTTATCGTATTTGCCGATTTCTTCTAAAGTGATCTCGTCATTTCTTATGACATCCACTCTTTCGTTCAAAATTCGCTCAATAATCTGAACGAGATTGTACGTGAAGCTGTCATAATTGTCAAAAACTAAAACTTTAGTTTCAGGATTTTTGTGTTCTATATTGTTATTCATTTTCTTACTTTTTTATTGATTGTCGACCAATTTTTCTGCTTTTTCGACAGCTTTTTTTAATGCATTTAATTTATTGTTAACCTCCTGCAATTCGCTTTCAGGATTGGATTTTGCAACCAAACCAGCTCCCGCCTGATAATATAAGGTGTTGTTTTTGCTTAAAAATGTACGGATCATAATGGCTTGATTGCATTCGCCGTTCAGACCGATGATTCCAATACAACCACCGTAATAACCGCGGGAATCTTTTTCATATTTATTGATTAATTGTAATGCTTTATGTTTGGGTGCACCGCTCAAAGTGCCTTGTGGAAAAGTTGTGGCAACCATTTCAAATGGATTGGTTTTTTCGGGTAATTCTGCAGTAACTTCGCTTACCATATGAATGACGTGTGAAAAAAGCTGAATTTCCTTCAATTTGGTAACCGTTACATTTTTGCCGATTTTTCCTAAATCGTTTCGGGCTAGATCGACCAACATGGTATGTTCGGCATTTTCTTTTGCGTCGTTTTTTAATTCTTCAATAGACTGTAAATCAGTTTCAAAATGACCGGTTCTTTTGAAAGTTCCTGCAATCGGATGAATGATTGCTTTATTGTTTTTTATAATTAATTGACTTTCAGGGCTTGATCCGAATAATTTGTAATTTCCATAATCAAAAAAGAAAAGGTAAGGAGAAGGGTTGATATTTCTCAAAGCACGATAAACATTGAACTCATCGCCTTTATATTTCTGTTCGAATCTTCTGCTCAAAACCAATTGAAAAACATCTCCTCTCATGCAGTGTTTCTGTGCAGTTTTTACCAATTCAATATATTCTTCATCCGTAACGTTTGAGGTTTCTTTTCCGTTTTTTTGGAAAGGATAAATAACGGAATTTTGATTTTTAATAATACTTTCCAGTAAATATAATTCAGATTTTACGCCTTCAAGCTGATTTTCAATAATATGCATTTCATCATTATAATGGTTGATGGCGATAACATATTGATACAGTCTGTAACGAAGAATCGGGATTTCAACTTCAGGACTTTGGGGTTTAAATTTGATATTTTCGAAAAATTGCACTGCCTCAAAACTTGTGTATCCGAAAAGGCTTTGAGCCGTTTGCTCCACCGGATCATTTGTTTTTTCGCATTCAAAAATAGTAGTGAAGTTTTCAAAAACATCAGAAAGCTTATGCTCGATAATGAATTGTTTGATGGGTTCCTGCCTTGGAAGCTTAATTTCAAATTCATTTAAATTTTTAATTTCAATACCTGCAACAGCATTGATAGCGATAAATGAAAAATTATTATCAATATTTTTAGCGTCCGAACTTTCCAGAAGAATCGTATCTCTGAATTTATCACGGATCTGTAAATAAATGTTCATCGGGGTTTGAAGATCACCCAATGTTTTTTTAGAGACGGTTTTTATTTTTATTTTTTTATTAAACATTTGTAGTTTTATTTTACATGAATTTATAAATAAAAAAAGACTTCAACGAATTTCGTCAAAGTCCTGTATATATTTTGAATATTATTTCTGTTGATGATTAGCAACATGACAATACCTCCAGACCCGACGAAGAGTTTGAAAGCCACCACCAATTATTGTTGTTCATACTAAACATGTGACAAATGTAGAAATTTTTTTTACACAAAAACAAATAAAATCTGAAATTAAAAAAACTTAAAATTTTTATTCTTTCATTTTATCTAATTCTTTTTTCAGTTCATCAAGTTTCGTTTTATATCCTGGATTGTCGTAATTTTTCAAATAATTTTCAAGTGCAGAAATGTACTCTTCTACAAATTCTTTATTGCTTGGATCAGCGTCATACTTGATCTTTGCTGAATTTACAGGTGCCTGTAATTCATACTTTTGAAGAATTTTACCTTCGTCTGATTGATTATAAAGAATGACAATATTCTTTTCGTATCCGGGAATATATTTTACTGGAAAAGGCTTGTCAACCTGCGGAATTCTGATGGCATTTTCTATCGGATAAATTGCCGCAGACATCGTTGAAAAAAAAGTAGAAACATATTTTCCATCCTTTTTTTTAACAATAGCTTCATAATCATGAATATACTGGTCATTCAACGTGGAATTGGTTTCGACATCAGAAGTGATAATTGCGGTGCTTTCAACACCATATTTATTGAGAAACCAGGCATTTAAAAACTGTCCGGCAAAACCATTTAATATCGCTAAAGGGATTATAGGAAGTAAAAACAATGGTTTTTTAGTAACAGCAGACAGCAAGCCAAAGACTAAAAACAGGATAATCACAGTATAAAAACCATGATGGCTTGTAAAAAACAGGATTTTTGAAAGGCTGACCATAGTTTGGATTTAAAAATGCAGTTAAATATAATCATTATTAATAAGAAATTTTCTTTAAAATATGATTAAAAAAGGGTAGATGTCAGTCTTTTAAAAGTTTATTTTTTATATTTTTGCTCCAAATTAGAAAACAATGAAAAAAGTATTAGCAATCGCGTTTATCGGAAGTTTATTTGTAGTTAACTGCTCAAAGAAGCCTAATCATGACTTACAAGACAGCAATACAATGATGGAAGAGCCGGAAGCGCCAACAGTAGTAGATTCTACAGCTAAACCTGCTGCCACTCCAGCTGCGACCCCTGCAACACCAACTCCTGAAGCTGCTAAAACAGATTCTACAGCAAAAAAATAATGAAAAAATTATTTTTGGCAGGATGTGTAAGCTTACTTATTCTTTCCTGTTCTAAAAAAGAAGATACATCGGTTGTGTCTTCACATTCTGATGCTTCTGAAGTTTCAACATCTGCTCCGAGTAATCTTACCGGGCAACAAATTATCGAAACTCTTGACTGCACAGGATGTCATACAACCAATGAGAGAATGATAGGACCTTCTTATCAGGAGATCGCGGGGAAATATTCTGAAAAAGATGTTGAGCTGCTGGCTTCGAAGATCATAGAAGGGGGAAGCGGAGTTTGGGGGAGTGTGCCGATGTCTGCCCATCCACAGGTATCTAAAGAAGATGCCAAAAAAATGGTTGAATATATTCTGAGTCAGAAAAAGTAAATATGACTGAAAAATCAGGTCTGCATACAAGAAATCTGCATCGCAATCCTTATGATTTTGAGCAGCTTATTTCTTGTGTGCCGGAATTGAGGCAGTATGTTTTTATAAATGCTTATCAGACGGTAACCATTAATTTCAGCCTTCCGAAAGCGGTGAAACTGCTTAATAAAGCTTTGTTGCTGCATTTTTATAAGGTTAAAAATTGGGATATTCCTGACGCCAATCTTTGTCCACCAATTCCAGGAAGGGCAGATTATGTGCATTACATTGCAGATTTATTAGCCGAAGAGCAAGGTGAAATTCCTACAGGAACTTCTATTTCAGGATTGGATATTGGAACAGGGGCAAATCTTGTTTATCCTTTAATAGCTCATAAATCTTACGGCTGGAAAATGCTGGGAACGGATATCAATCAGGATTCTCTGGAAAATGCTCAACAAATTTTAGATCATAATCCGGATTTATCAGATGTAATTCAACTAAAGAAACAGATAAATTCTGATCATATTTTCAAAAATATTATTGAACTGAAAGATCGATTCACTTTTTCTATGTGCAATCCTCCTTTTCATGATTCGGAGGAATCAGCGTTAAAAGGAAATCTTAGAAAAACAAAAAATATTAATAAATCCAAGGTTCAAAAAACTCTGCTTAACTTTGGCGGGCAACAATCTGAGTTATGGTGTGAAGGCGGTGAAATAGCTTTTATCACAAAAATGATTCATGAAAGTGTCTTCTATTCAACACAGGTTCTGTGGTTTACGTGTCTGGTTTCCAAAAAAGATAATTTGCATAAATTGACGACACTTTTAAAGCAAAATAAAGCAGTTGATGTTAAAATAATCGATATGGCTCAAGGTCAGAAAATAAGCAGAATATTGGCCTGGACATTCATTCCTCAAAAGAACCGTAAAAATTTGTTCTTTAATTAAGATTTCATTATAATTTAAATTGAATTTTATATCATATTATTAAGGAATATTTTAGACTAAAAATTTGTAAATATTCACTAAATTTGTACGCTTTTAGAAAAATAAGAAATGCAATTATCAGAACAAGAAATCATTAGAAGAGAAAAGCTGAATAAGCTTGTTGAAATGGGAATCAACGCATTCCCGGCGGAGGAATATAAAATTACAGATACTACAGAATCTATAAAACAGGATTTCGCTGAAAGTAAACAGGTGAAGATCGCTGGTAGATTGATGTCCCGCAGAATTCAAGGAAAGGCTTCTTTTGCTGAGTTGCAAGATTCTACAGGTAAAATTCAGGTGTATTTCAATAGAGACGAGATCTGTACAGGAGACGATAAAACGTTATATAATGAGGTGTACAAGCATCTTTTAGACATCGGTGATATCATCGGTATTGAAGGAGATCTGTTTACTACACAGGTTGGAGAAAAAACGGTTTTAGTTAAAAACTTTACACTTCTTACCAAAGCTTTACGCCCGCTTCCTCAGGCAAAAACTGACGAAAACGGAGTTGTACATGACGGTTTCAATGATGCAGAATTAAGATATAGACAGCGTTACGTTGATTTAACGGTAAATCCTCATATCAAAGAAATTTTCGTGAAAAGAACAAAACTGTTCAACGCGATGAGAACTTTCTTTAATGATGCAGGATATTTTGAGGTTGAAACGCCAATCTTACAGTCGATTCCCGGTGGAGCGGCTGCAAGACCGTTTATTACCCATCATAATGCTTTAGATATTCCATTATATTTAAGAATTGCGAACGAATTATATCTGAAAAGATTGATTGTTGGTGGTTTTGACGGGGTTTATGAATTCTCAAAAAACTTCAGAAATGAAGGGATGGACAGAACCCACAATCCGGAATTTACAGCCATGGAAATCTATGTAGCTTACAAAGATTACAACTGGATGATGGATTTCACGGAAAAATTATTAGAATTCTGTGCAACTCAGGTCAACGGAAACGCTGAATCCACATTCGGAGAACATAAAATAAGCTGGAAAGCACCTTATCCAAGAATTTCTATGACCGATGCAATCCTGAAATTCACAGGCTTTGATATTACAGGGAAATCTGAGCAGGAATTGTTCGATTTCGCAAAATCTATCGGAATTGAAGTGAATGAAACGATGGGTAAAGGAAAATTAATCGATGAAATTTTCGGTGAGAAATGTGAAGGAAACTTCATTCAGCCGACTTTCATTACGGATTATCCGATCGAAATGTCTCCTTTAACCAAAAAACACAGAAGCAAAGAAGGTCTTACAGAACGTTTTGAATTAATGGTTTGCGGAAAAGAAATCGCCAACGCTTATTCAGAGTTAAATGATCCGATTGATCAGAGAGAACGTTTTGAAGATCAGTTAAAATTATCTGAAAAAGGGGATGATGAAGCAGGACAATTTATCGATGAAGATTTCTTAAGAGCCCTTGAATACGGTATGCCACCAACTTCAGGTTTAGGAATCGGAATGGACAGATTGATCATGTTCTTAACAGATAATGCATCAATTCAGGAAGTTTTATTCTTCCCTCAAATGAGACCGGAAAAAACCGTTCCTCAAATTGAATTGGGAGAAGACGAAAAAGTAATTCTTGAAATCTTAAACTCTCAGGAAGAACCATTTTCTTTAGCTGAAGTAAAAGAAAGAAGTCAGCTATCCGGTAAAAAATGGGATAAAGCTTCTAAAACCTTGACTAAAAATAATTTAGTGAAAGTTGAGAAAATTGATGAGAATATTTTGATGAAATTGGCCTAAAAGATTTTATCACAAACAATAAATAAATATAGAATTCCTGAACAATTTCAGGAATTTTTTTGTTTTTATAAACTATAAATTCATATTTGCCGTTTTTAAAGAAAACTTACAATCGATGAAATTTTTTCTTTTTTGCCTGCTTTTTTTGTTTGTCGGAATTCATGCACAAATGATTACATCTGTTTATTTTTTACATAATAGTTTCGATCTTAACGAAAAATCTAAACACAAACTGGATAGTCTGTCTCAATTAAAAACCAATCTTACTTTCAGGGTTTTCGGGAATTGTGATCCTTCCGGAAGTGATGAATTTAATAAGATTTTATCAGAAAAACGCGCCAACGCTGTGAGTAAATATTTACAGAAAAAAATCGGAAATAATATAAAACTGGAAAGTACAGCCGGTTTGGGTGAAAAAAAACAGATTAATGATAACAATACTGAAGAATTACGCGAAAAAAACAGGAGAGTAGATATATTTATTGAAAGAACGTTGGCGGTGGGAGAAAAGATTTCACAGAAAACCTTACCAAGTTTTTTTAATACAAAAGTTTCTGAAATGAAAGTGAGAGATACGTTTTCACTTCCCTATGTCAATTTTATTGGAAATCGTCATATCTGGCTTCAGAGCGGCAATGCAAGGCTTAGACAACTTTTTAAAATATTAAATGATAACCCTACCTTTGAAGTTGAGCTGCAAGGTCATATCTGCTGTGATTATGAGAATTTTGATGGGGAAGATATTGATGTGGGAACATTCAATCTTTCATGGACGAGAGCTAATGCCATTAAAGAATTTCTACAAAAACAAGGAATTGATTCTAAACGGATAAAAGTAATCGGGCTCGGTCATCTCAATCCTGCAATTTATCCTGAAAATACGGAAGCCGACCGCATCAGGAACAGAAGAGTGGAATTGGTTTTACTAAAAAAATGAACCCGTCAAATTTTAACGGGTTTTGTATGGTAAAATATTATTTTCTCTGTCTGCTGAAAGAAAACATCAGGTAAAATAAAAACGGTAAAATAAATAAAGAACCCAACATCAATGCCCAGCCCAACGCTGAAATTGTTTTCGGAGCGGCAACATGTTCCAATAATGAAAGGTGCTGTCCGTTAGCAAATAAAATAATATTTGGATTATGCTGATACGTCGCGGCCACTAAAATCATAATAATCTGAAAACCTGCCAAAGCTCGTACAGGAAGTAGTTTGCGATTATTCATTGCTCTTAAAATTAATAGCAGGCAAATCGTTGCAAAAACCGTAGCCATAATTCCCAATGGTTTTGAGAAAACCCACATGACAAGTGGAATATCAGAAATGTAAGCCGTTAAAAACACCAAAATTCCTGTAATGACCACGAAAATCATAGTCTGTTTTGATTTTTTGATCATTAAACCTAATTCCACGCGGTCGATGGTTTCTCTTAAAGCAAATATGGAAGCCAGATAAGCACAGATAGAAACGGTAAATAACCCAACTGCCACTCCAAACCAATTCAGCCAGCTGAAAATATATAGATCTAAAAAACTTGTTGCATCTGTATCGATGGAATGTGAAACCGTTGCAGCGGCGATTAATCCTAAGAAAAACGGTGTCAATAAACTCGAGAAATAAAATATTTGAGTATAAACCTGCTGCCAGTCATCTTTTACGGCATCATAATGTCTGAAAGTAAATGCCGTCCCCCTCGCAATGATTCCTACAAGCATTAAAACTAGTGGGATATGAAGGTAAGTTGACAGCGTAGTGTAAATTTCAGGAAAACCGACAAAAAGTATTACGATCGCAATAATCAGCCACATATGATTTGCTTCCCAAATGGGCGCAATCGATTCATACATAATGGTTTTCGTTTTAGGACGATTCTTTTTCTTGGTGAAAAGCTCTACAATTCCGGCTCCGAAATCAGCCCCGCCTAAAATCACGTACAAACAAATTGACAGCCAGAGAAAGCCTATTACAACGTAGATCATGATTTTTTGTTTTTATCGTTAAACTGAATATCGGTAGGGTCGTAAAGTTTCGGAACCATCTGTATCTGTCTTCTCAAAAGGAAAATAATAATCAGTGATAATGAAACGAAAATGGCCGTAAAAAAGTAGAAAGAATACTGAATTCCCGGCATTGGAGTAACAGCGTCAACCGTCCTCATAATTCCGTAAATGATCCAGGGCTGTCGACCGACTTCGGTAACTGTCCAGCCCGCTTCCAATGCGATATATCCGAAAGGTGTTGCGAATAAAAATGTTTTTAATAACCAGTTTTTATTCAGCCATTCTTTTCTGAAAAATGTTGCGTATAAATACACAATTCCGATACAGATCATGACAACTCCGAAGAAGATCATAATCTGAAAAGCATAATGTACAACTGAGATTGGAGGCCATTCATCTCTTGGAAAGTCCTTCAGACCTTTTACTTCCGCATTAAAATCATTATTTACCAAAAAGCTCAGCACTTTTGGGATTTTGAGGGCATATTTTATTTCACCTTTTTCTTCGTCGGGAATTCCGCCAATTACGAAAGCTGCTCCTTTTTCTGTTTCAAAGTGGGCTTCCATTGCTGCTAATTTGATGGGTTGTATTTCTGCAACAGACTTTGCTGCGACATCCCCGCTTAAAGGTGCTCCAAAAGCTCCGATCAGGGCAAATCCTGCTGCAATTTTAAACGCTTTTGTATGAAATTCCACATTCTTTTTTCTCATAATTAAATAAGCATGAACGCCTGCAACCGCAAATCCTGTCGCACAAAAAGCTGCCACCGTCATATGTAAAGCCTGCGGAAACCATGCATCATTAAACATCGCTTTAATCGGATCTATATTAATGTATTGTCCGTTCACATAATCAAAACCTGCAGGAGAATTCATCCAGGCGTTGGCTGCAACAACTAAAATTCCTGATGCTAACCCACTTAAACCAACCAAAAATCCACAAAACCAGTGAAACCATTTATTGAATTTGTCCCAGCCATACAGAAAAAATCCGATGGCAATGGCTTCAATAAAAAATGCTGTTCCTTCCAATGAAAAAGGCATCCCGAAGATAGGTCCCGCATGTTTCATAAATGCTGGCCAGAGAAGTCCGAGCTCAAAAGAAAGCATCGTTCCGGAAACGGCACCGACTGCAAAAAGGATGGCAACACCTTTGCTCCAGGCTTTTGTAAGACCTTTGTAGATTTCATTATTTGTTTTGAGATATTTCCAGTGGGCAAAAGCCATTAAAAAAGGCATTACCATACCAACACAGGAGAAAATAATGTGAAAACCGAGAGACATGGCCATCTGTGCACGAGCGGCAAGAAAATCGTCCATAATATCAAATTTTGAGTAAATAAATTTACGTATAAATTAGAGATGTTTTACATGATTTAAAACAGTAGAAATTCTGGAAATAGATTATAATTTTAATGTTTTTATTTAAATTGAATATTTTTTAATTCAAAAAGTAAGATAAAGATTAATACTTCTCATTGGTGTAAAGATTTATTTCTAAAATTAACATAAGAATCCAATCCCATCATTTTCAAAAAGCAGTAAAAAACTGATTTTGAAATAAATAAATCCAAACATATTTTAGTCTGTATTTTTATGTTAAAATCATCTTTTTTGACATATTTTAACTTTCATAAGTCGAAAAAAATCACGATATTTGTAAGTCTTTGCATTAGGCAAAAATATCAATTTTTATATGAGTCAAAAACAATATACAGCTAGTAGTATCCAAGCCTTAGAAGGGATGGAACACGTTCGATTAAGACCATCTATGTACATTGGAGATGTAGGAGTAAGAGGTCTCCATCAT
>Ga0157375_10000258_pt1 | contig 48080 bp, 71 predicted proteins | sample M35metaG_FD_115311 | JGI IMG/M metagenome (GOLD analysis project Ga0157375, IMG submission 115311) | Miscanthus rhizosphere microbial communities from Kellogg Biological Station, Michigan, USA - M3-5 metaG | ecosystem: Host-associated > Plants > Roots > Rhizosphere > Soil | place: USA: Michigan...
GATGACCGTGTTGTTGTAGCGCTTGCCGAGCATCTCGTCGAAGGTGCGCGCGACGTGCGGGTTCACCTGCACGGCCTCGTGCCCGGCCTTGCGCCAGATGTCCTTCATCCGCTTGATCAGGTCGGCGAACACCTCGCGCAGCGACGGCGGCGCGTGGCCGTCGCGCCAGTAGGAGTCCCAGGCGTCGGCGACCTTCTCGTGCTCGGTCCTCGTCCACTCGTCGTAGGGCTTGCCGACGAAGTCCTCCAGCGACTTGCGGTGCTCGGGCGTCAGGTCGGGGGTCAGCACATGGATCAACTCGTGCGACCACGTCGTCGCGTTCGACCCCATGAACATCGTCACCCGCCGCTTGCCGTCGGCGAGGAACTCGGTCGCGCCGCGCGCCTCCCCGTCGGGGTCGGTCTGGTAGAGCGCCTTGTCCTCGCGCGCCTTGCGCTTCGCCTCGTCGGTGAGGCGGATCGTGGTGCCGCGCATGTTGCCGTCGGGCTGCACGTAGCCGCCCGTGCCCGCCGGGTCGTTCGGGCCTGGCTGCGCCGAGAGCCGCCCCTGGTAGGCGTCGTCGAGCACCTCTCCCTCCAGCCCGTAGTGCTTCTTGAAGAGGCCGGGGATGTCCCTGTCGTAGAGACGCAGGAACGAGGTCGTGTCGTCGGTCAGCGAGACGGTAAGGAGATCATCGATCTCCTCGTTGGACATCGGGCTGCCGTCCGGGTTGGTGAACTCGCGGTAGTTCCACTGCTTCTCGTCGCCCGGCGCGCCGTAGTACTTGGTGCCGATCATCTGCGAGGGCGTCTCGTCGACGTTGACGATCCCGTTGCGCATCGCCTGCGTGTTGCCGTTGACGATCACGATCTCGTCGACGCCCTCGCTGTCGGCGTGGCGCATGATCTGGTGGACGGCCTGGATCATGTAGCGCTCCGAGTGCATCGGCGACATCGGCAGGCGCTTGTCCTTCCACTTCTCGTGCTCGTCGATCAGGTCTTCGACGTAGTCGACCTCGTCCTCGGAGCGCCAGACGCGCTGCTGGATCGCGGCCTGCCTGTCTGCGGGCGGCTCGGTGCCTTCCTTCTCGTGGTGTGCGCGCCACTCGTCCATCTCCGCGCGCGCGGCCTTTCGCTCCTCGACGGCTGCGGCCATCTTCTCGTCCAGGGCGGCCCGGTCCGCCTTGTCCTGTTCCGGGGAGCGCTCGTGCGTCCCATGCTGCTTGGCGCGCCGGAAGTCCGAGGCCCAGTCGGACTGGATCTCCTCGATCAGCAGCTTCTTGACGCCGTCCTCGTAGAAGATCTGGCCGCGAACGTGGTAGACGTTGTTCGGGATCCCCCAGTGCCGTCGGCCCGCCCCGGATCCCTCTGTCGCCCCGTAGCGCGGCTCCATCCCGGGCATGTCGACGACCATCTCGAAATACTCGCCAGGCGCTCCCTCGCGCGAGTTGAGCGCCGGGCCGAGCGGGCCGTCCTCCGGCCCCCAGCGGGTGTCGGAGAGGTAGCCGCCGTCCTCGTCGGTGTGGACCTCGATGTTCGGGTCGAAGCGCTGGAAGTAGCCCGTCCCCTCCACCCGGTCGAGGATCTGGCCGGGGTCGACCATCCCCTCGCCGATGTCCTCCAGCGTGTTCTCGACCAGCGAGTTGCGAAGCTCCTCGCCCTTGACGCCCGCGTTGCGCAGCGTCCCCAGTAGTTGCGTGCCGGTCATCTGCTGCCCGCGCAGCGACTCCAGCTGCCGCTGCAGCGGGAAGTGCCAGCCTCCCTGCCCCTCCGCCATCCGCTGGAAGAGCGCTGCCCCCTCCGGCTTGAAGTCGGCCGGGTCGCCGAGCCGCTGCACGTCGACCTTGTCGTAGAGCGCGGTCGGGTTGTCGAGGTCGTTGCCCCAGGCGGCGAGATCCCACTGCTGGATCGACTTGTCGGCGTCCTTGCGGCCGACGGTCGCGACCATGTGGTTGTAGACCTTCGTCCGGTTCGGCGACGACAACTCGGGGACGCCTCGCCCCATCAGCACGTCGAGCTTCCCGCCCTGCAGGAAGATCTGCTCGTCGAGGCCCTTGACGTCCGCCTCGGGGTCGGCCTCCAGCGCGTCGTCACGCTCCTTCTTGAGCGCGTCGACGGCGTCCTGCATCGGGCGCAGCTGGCCGTCCTCCTCCAGCACGTCGTGCAGGTACTTGACCTTCGTCTCCGCCGCCTCGCGGACGCCCATCCCCTTCGGCGCTTCCAGACCGGCGGTCATCGCGGCCGCGCGCGGGCGGTCGGTGCGCCCCGGCATGTCGGTGATCCGCCGGATCTTCGCCCCGAGACCAGGGCCGAGCAGCGACTCGATGATCTTGCCCTCCAGGTGGGCGCGCTTGGCCTTCTCCAGCCGCACCGCTGCCGCGCGCTCGCGCTGGCTCATCCGCTGCGCCTTCGACGAGGCCGACCAGCGGCTCTCCGGGCGGGTCACGTCGAGCCGCTCCGACTGCTTGTCGAGCGCGCGCGTGATGCCCCGGATCACCGGCTGGCGTGACGGCATCCGCCCGCGCACGCCCTCCTCGGGGCCGTAGCGACCCTTGATCAGGCGGGGCGCGAGACCCCCGCGCAGCCCCTGCGCGCGCACGAAGCCCGGGTGGAACGACTCGGCGATCGCCGCCTTGTTGGCCATCGCCAGCGGCATCTCCGGGTTGGCGGCGCGGATCGAGCGCGACAGCTTCGCGATCGAGCCGACACGCGCGGCCGGGAGCGCCAGCGAGGCCAGGTTTAGAACCTGGATCCCCGGGTTCTCGTACCACTCGTGCGGGTCGGCGAGCAGCTTCAGCTGCCCGGGGACGCCCTTCACCATCTCCTCGGCGAGGCGGCCGGTGGCCGAGCGCTGCTCCTCCTTCGGCAGCTTCTTGTAGGAGTACGGCCCCTTCGGCCGGGAGATCCCGCCCTTGCCGGGCATCACCTGCTCCATCGCCCAGACCGGGTAGCCGAGCGCGAACGCGGCCGCCCCCGGCAGCCCGCGCCCCTTGCTCACGTCCTCGGCGGTCGCGCCGTACGCCTGCGCGCCCGACTGGTAGAGCGAACTCGCCAGCTGCGGCACGTCGCCGACGAGGTTGGCCGCAATCTTGGACGGTGCCTTCGCGACCTTGACGATCGAGCCGAAGAGGCCGCCGTCGTCGGAGGGCACGTCCCAGAAGCGCTCCGCCGCCGCGCGCTTGCGCGGATCCTTGATCTTGGAGATCCGCCGTGCGCGCTCCGAGGCGGAGAGCTTCGCGAACTTGGAACTCTGCGCGTACTTCGTCGGGGGCACGGGCTACCCCTTGGTGGGGAGCGCCGCGAAGGGGTTCGACGAGGAGCCGCTCTGTGTGACCGGCAGCGCGGCGACCCACTTGTTGATCGCCTTCAGCAGGTCCTTGCGGGCCTGCCCCTGCGGCACCGAGCGGTACCACTGCTGGTAGAGCGCCTTGATGATCTTGCCGCGTGCGACCTGCCCGGCCGGGGCGTCACGGCGTGAGCGGCCGAGGCTCGCCATCACCTCGGCGACAGACTTGGGCTTCACCTCGCCCGGCTTCGGCGCGTTCGCGGCCTTGATCGCGGAGGTGTTCGCGTTCTGCTGCGCGACGGCGAGGCGGCCCTGTGAGGTCTGCGCGTTCGTGGCCGAGATCGCGTTGCGCGCGATCGAGAGCTTCACCTGCTGCGCCTTGTACCAGCGGTCGAGCGCCGCCTTGTCGGCCGACGTCAGCGCCTTCGACTTCGCCTCCTGGTAGCGGAGGTTGAGCGTCGCCTGCGCCTGCTGGATCTTCGCCATCTGCTGGCGGCGGTCGGCGCGCTCCTGCTCGATGTCGATCATCTGGCCGCTCACCTTCGCCTGGTTGGTGCGCAGCCCCTCCAGCACGTCGGCGAGCATGTCCGGCCGCTTCGCCTCGATCTCCTTGAGCGCCGACAGCTGGCTCTGGTCGAGCTTGGAGATCGTCTCCTCGTACTCCTGCCAGGGCCGCTCCACGCCCGCGATCCGCTGCAGCCCCACCTCGCGCAGCATCCCCTGGTTGGCGAGTGCGCCCATCGTCGCGAGGTTGGTCGCGGGCAGGTAGCCCGAGTACATGTTCTCGACGCCCTGCTGGGTGCCGACCGCGCCGACGTCGCCTGCGGGGGCCTGGCCGACGGCGGCAAGCGCCGAATTTTGAGCGCCGATATCTCGGCGCATCGCGTCGCCGACGGAGCCGGTCGCCTGCCCGGCGAGCGAGCCGAGCACCGCTGCGGCGGAGGTGAAGCCACCGAGCACCGACGGTGCCATCTTCTGGTTCTCGGCGGCCGCTGCCATGTACGCACCCTGCAGCATCTGCCGCCGCCTCTCGGCGTCCGCGCGCATCCGCGTCGTCTCCTCCCGGATCAGGTCCATGCTCGACCCGAGTTGCGTTCCGAGCATCGAGCGAGCCTGCGCTTGCAGCTGCGGCTCGGTCAGCAGCTGCGAGTTGAGCCGCTTGTAGAGCGAGGTGAGCGGATCGAGGACCGAGCGCACCGCCTGCTTCGGCTTCGCCGCCTTCTTCTTCGGCATCGGATCCTTGAAGGTCCGCGTGTACCCCCAGGCCCCAGGGCCTGGCTGTCCGAACTTCTTGGTCGGGGTGTAGACGGCCACCTAGATGCGTCGCCCGTTCTCGTCGTAGCGCGCGCCCTCCGGGCCGATGAAGCCCCAGTCGGTGCGAGTCGCGCCCGACATGTCGTACTCGGCGTCCGAGTTGCGCGCCGGGTTGTAGCCGACCCTGACCGGCAGGTCCGCCCACTCGCCCGGCCGTGCGCCGCGCTCCGGCGTGTCGTAGCCGCGCCCGGTGGCCGCGTCGAAGCCGCCACCGCCACCTCCGCCACCCCCGCCGTAGCCGGAGTAGCCCGATGCGGCCGCCTGCATCCGCGCCTCGGCGATCCTGTTCGCCCACTCGCGCTGGCGCTGCGCGTACTGGCCGACGAGGTCGCCGACGCCGCCGGAGAACTCGCGCACCCCGGCGTAGCGGGCCGACTCGGTCTCGTTCAAGACGTCCTGCGCCTCCTTTGTCAGCTGCCCCGAGGAGAGCATCCCCCGGGCGGCGAGCTTCGCGCGCGACTGCGCGGTGGCGCGGTCGGCCTTCTGCTGCAGCTGCGAGAAGAGCGAGTACTTGTTCTGCTTCGCCGCCTCGATCGTGGCGTCGTCGACGTAGGAGCGCGCCTCCGGGTCCAGCTGCGAGGTGTCGGAGAGACCGAGGTCGATCAGCGCCTGCTTGATCTTCGTCCCCATCCCAGAGCGGAAGGAGCCGATGTCCTCGTCGCGCTGCGACTCCATCAGCCCGACGTCGTAGCCCCAGCCGGGCATCCCGCCGCCGCCGCCACCCGAGTCGAACGAGTAGCTCGGCTGCTCCTGCTCTGCCGACCAGTCCTGGATCGACTGCGTCCCGTAGGGGTTGAAGCCCGAGGGGAAGTTCCAGCCGAGCGTCGACTGGCCCGACGGGTTGATCGCCTTCAGCTGCGCGGCCGTGGCGATCTTCGGCTTCGGCGCAGGCTTCGGGATCGGCTTCGGAGCGAGCGGGCGCACAGCGGGGGCCGCAGGCTTCGCGATCGGGACGGCCCGCGCGCGCGTGTCGGCCGTCGCCATCTTGCTCGTGTAGGACTTGATCGGCATCGGCTCCTCCTTCGACCGGGATTCTGACACCCGCTCAGGCTGTTCTCCCTGTTGTGACCACGTACTGCACCCCGGCGTAGGCCGGAGTGTTCGCCAGGCCGCCCCCGTCGACCACATGCTTGTGGTCCCCGTCGCCGGAGGTGGAGCCTCCGTGCGAGTGGCTGCCAGCGCCCCCGGTGCCGCCCCCGGTGATCCCGACCACGTTCGCGTTGCCGTCGGCGGCGTTCTGGATCGGGAGCGCGACCCCGTAGGCGCGATCGTAGGCGTGCGAGTGGTCGCCGACCCCGTCGATCGAGAGCGAGTGGCCGTGGTAGCCCGCGTTGTTCATCGTGTGGTAGTGGCTCGGGCCACGCGTCCCGTACGCGCCGTTGTCCGTCTTGCCGAGCAGCACCTTGGAGCCTGCGCCGTAGAGCGCGCGGTCGCGCAGGTCGGGCACGTTGAAGGTGGTCGTCCCGTCGCCAACGCCCCAGGTGGTGCCGATCGCGTCGAACAGGTCCTTGTAGAAGGCGCGCGTGACGGCCGCCCCGTTGCAGGGCAGGCAGGCGGAGGGGAGAGTCGAGCCTGCCCAGGCCATGATCACGCCGGGCGGGAAGTCGTCGAAGCGCACCCCTGTCCCCGAGTAGCCTGAGATCGAGGAGCGCGGCAGGATGATCCCCGAGGTCTCAAAGAAGTTCTTCAGCCAGGAGCGGAACTCGATCGGGAACTCCAGCGGCTCCGCCAGGATCCGCTTCAGCAGCGACTTCTCGTCCTCGGAGAGCGGACGCCCCGGGTCTTCGGGTCGGGTGCTGGTGTCCTCGGTGGTGCTCACACCGTGACCTTGCCACGGTCACCGACCGTGTGCCCGATCCCGATGTCGGTCAGGTTGAAGAGCGCCGAGGGCTTCACCGCCGCGATCTTGACCTGGACGCCGTAGACGCGGCCACCGAGCGGAAGCCGCTTGCGCGTGTACTCGCTGACCGAGGGCAACTTCCCCGCCGAGCGATAGGCCGCGAGGTCGTTGGAGACCGCCGGGTCCTTGCGCCAGGAGACCTCGATCGCATCGGTCACGTTGGGGTTGTCCCACGACTGGTGCCGGTAGGAGACGAACACCTGCTTGGCCTGGATCACCCCCTCCGGGCCGAGTCGCTCCCAGCCGGTCTCCATCGAGGGCAGCACCGCAAGGCCGTTGCCGTCGACCGCGTCGGGCGGGTTGCCGGTCGGGGGCAGCGCCTCCTCCAGCAGCGAGGAGCCGGAGAACATCGGCGAGACCTTGGCCAGGCGGAAGTTGGCGAGGCCCGCGTAGACCTCCTCAAACGATCCCTCCGAGGGGATCATCGCGACCGACGGGAAGTTCGTGAAGCGGAACCAGGCGCGCGCGTTGAGATCGCAGAGCAGCAGGAAGCTGACGTCGTTGGCGAGCGTGATCGAGGCGATCAGGTAGTCGAAGTAGACGTTGCAGGTGACCGAGTTCCCCGCCTTGCGGTTCGCGTACGCCTCGCGCCAGAAGTCCGAGATGCCACCCTGCTCGGTCATGTTCTTGACGATCGCGCCGTCGGTCAGGTGGACCCCGCGCTCGTCGGCGAAGAGGATGTTCTCGTTCCAGTAGCAGATCGTCCCCGGCACGGTGCAGCCGATCTGGTCGGTCAGCGTGTCGACGTACATGTCCGAGTCGAGGTTGGTGCCCGGGGGGATCGCGCCGGAGACCCGCGAGATCCGGCCCGCGTGGAAGCAGAGGAGCTTCCCGGGCGCGGCCGCGAGGCCGGTCACCTCGCGCGTCACGTAGATCTTCGCGAGCGCGTCCCAGGTCCCTGTCGGGCCGCCGTCGGTCTCCAGCGGCGAGAAGTAGATGTCGGAGTCCTTGCCGACCACGAGCCGGTCCTTGTAGGCGACCGCGACCTTGCCGGTCGGGGCACTCGCCGGGAGCGCGGTGATCGTCCCGTCGTAGGCGACGCGCTTGGGCGCGACCGTCCCGGAGGAGCCGAAGAAGTAGACGTAGTTGCGGAGCATCACCCCGTTCTGCAGCATCGAGGCGAAGCCCGAGGCCCCGAGGCTGGTGGCCGCCCCGTCGGCGATCGCGATGTTGTAGACATTCGGCCCGGCGACCACGAGTAGCTTCTCCCCCGCCTGGTAGCGCGCGTAGTAGCCGCCCCAGATCTGCCCCGCGAGCGCAGGGGAGAAGTACGCCCACGGGGCACGCCCTTCCATCCGCGCGCCCCGGCGCTGCGGGATGAAGTCCTTCATGTCCCAGACGTAGCCGTCGGGGAGCGCGTCCAGCGAGTAGTCGCGCATGAACCCCCGGACGACCGGCAGGATCGACTTTGGCTGCATCAGCCGCCCCGGTAGTAGCTGGAGTCGTTGAGCAGCCCGACCTGGCCGATCGGGTCGCGCCGCCTCGTGCCCTTGGGGGTGACCCGCTTGTTCAGGATCGCCTTGATCTTCCCGATCTCGCCACCGTCACCGTTCTGCCCCTCGTACTGGACGCGCCAGCGCTCGCCGCCACCGGACTGCTCGTGCTCGGTGTACTCGGCTCCCTTCCAGAGCGCGTAGGTGACGATCGTCGGGTGGAACTCGTCGGCGAGGCCGCCGTACTGGGTGGCAGAGGGGGTCTGCGCGTCGTCGGTCATCCGCTGCGGGCGGAAGACGCCGTACGCCTTGATCACCTTCTGCACGGTCGGGATCGGGCTGATCCAGAGCAGTGGCTCCTCGTAGGCGAAGCCCCGGTAGCCCTGCCGCTGGTTCTCGACGGCGTCCTCGCGCGAGAAGCGGTCGAGGAAGCCGCCCTCGTCCTCGATGTCGTAGAGCGCGATGATCGCGGTCGACATGTCGTGGACGGGCGTCGCGGCGGTCAGGGTCAGGTTGATCACGCGCGTGTTCGGGCGCGTGCGCGCGACGATGTCGGTGATCCCCTCGTAGATCAGGTCCTGCGCCTGGCCCTTCTCGGGCGCGGTCGTGTCCTCCTGCATCCCGAGGATCGTGAGCACCCTGTCTGTCAGCTGGCCGTAGGTCATCTGCTCCTCCTCAGGCGGCGAGTCCCATCGCTGGAGCATGGTCTGCGAGGGGGACGGCCCCGGCCAACGCCCCATGAACGCCGTTGCCGGATAGGTCCGGCTCAGGATAGGCGACTCCCCACAGCGGCCAGTAGCCGCGCAGCCCCTGTTGCCTGACCTGCTGCGGCTTGACGCCCTTGGCGAGGGCCAGGATCTCGGCGTCGGTCAACGCCACGTTCCAGAGCGCGACCTCGGCGAGCCGTCCGTCGTGGGGCTGGAAGCTCCCGTCGAAGCCGCCGATGACGAAGAGGGGCGCGACCGAGGGGATCGAGACGTTGGACGTGGCTTGTCCGTCGAGCACCCCGTTCAAGTAGACCTTGAGCGCGTTCGCCCCCGTCCCGCTCTTGACCCCGGCCAGGTGGCTCCAGACGCTGAGGGGAACGGTGGTCGCGCCGGTCGCTGCCTCCTGGCCCCCGTTGCCGATCCGCATGTACGGCTTGGAGGCGTTGGTGCCGAGGTTGTAGCCGTCGCCCGCCCCCGCGACGGACTTGGAGACCATCTGCCCGACCCCGGCGAAGAGCGCGTCGGGGCGGGTGAAGAAGGCGAGGGTGAGCGCGGTGCCGGTGATGTCGACCGCCCCGGTCGCGCCGCACTGGATGTAGTTCCCTGCCGCGCCGCCGGGGAAGTCGCGCGACATCAGCCGGTGACCTCAAAGGAGGCGTCGAGCAGCATCGTGTTGACCGCCAGCGTGTCGTTGGCGTGCGAGCCTTCATGGATGATCTCCAGGATCAGGATCGTGTAGGTCGCCAGCCCGCCGATCCCGAAGCTGATGTCCCGCTGGATGTAGCCAGCGGCGACGGTCACGTCCTGGGGCGTGTAGCTCGTCACCAGGGAGGCGGGGTTGATGCCGATCCCGTCCTTCGTCTGATTCGACTTGAGGCCGATTCGAGTCACGCCCGCGCCGTTGGCCCCGACGAGCGAGAGCTTCAAGTTGCCGGTGTTGGCGATCCCGTCCAGCCGCACGATCCCGTAGATGCGGCCGTCCACGTCCTTGACGAACTCCCAGTGGCCGAAGTCCCAGGCGGTCAGTCCGGCGACGGTGAAGAAGGAGTTGCCCTGGAGGGTGGTGGCGCGAGGGTTGGTCAGCTTGACGGGCAGCGTCTTCGCCACCACCGGGCCTGTCGGCCAGAGCGGCACCCAGGGGGTCGCGAGCGGCGGGGCTGCCTGTGGCCCGACGCTCATGCGACCCTCGTCGGACGAACGAGTAGGGTGCGAGCGCCGCAGTTGAGCGTCCCGGCCGTGGACTGGTAGTAGCGCATCCGAAGCTCCGTCGCGGCAGGGATGCCGGGATAAACCGCTGCTCCCGACAGGCCGGTGTACGAGTTGGAGAGCGGGCAGGAGCCGATCACCTGGAGCACGCCCGCAAGGTTGTCCATTCGCGTCACCTGCATCTGCGCGTTGACCTCGGTGGCACTGACCTTGGAGACAGTGGCCGCACCGACGATCTCGTAGTCACCCGCTCGCGGGACGGTGAAGCGAGGCCCCACTGTGGCGGGATCGGTGATGGCTGTCCCGGTGATCCCTTCAAAGCCAGCGACAGCGGAGGAGGCGGGAGCACCGCCGATGAACTCCCACTTGTACGGCCCCGTCGCGCCCGCGTTCCAACGGAAGCGCCACTGATAGGTCGGGGCGGTGAGGCTGTCCACCAGGATCGCCTCCTGCCCATCGACCGGCGCGACCGGCAGCGTCGTCCCGTAGGAGACGGGGAGGCTCGCGCCGGGGATGATCGGGATCCGGTCGGAGACGGCGCTGACGCGGATGAAGGCGGGGACGATGACGCCGCTCGCGCCACCCGCGCCGCAGTAGAGGTTGCCGGTGCCGCTGGTGACGAACGCCCGTACCGTGAAAACGTGCGCCCCGGCCGAAGGGGTCAGCCGTCGCGCCAGGCGGAACGGAGCGCCCATCGAGGCTGCGGCAGGTGTCGCCTCCTGTCCGAAGTTGCCGATCTCGGTCGCACCATCCCAGAGTGTGAGCACGATCTGCGCTGCCGCGCTTGCGGGCGTTGCGACGTTCGGGATGAAAGCCTCGACCAGGATCGTCGTCTGCCCGTCGAGCGCGACGGCGGGAGCGGTGAGGAACGTCTGCGCTGCGGCGGGTGTCGTGGCGGTGACCGCGAGGCTGCCCGTCGTCTCCGCATAGGCAAGCTCCGACTCCTTGGTCGGCCTCGCCGCGCCCCAGGGGGCCGGATCGGGGGCGACGACGGTCGGCCCTCCCACGCAGAGGTAGGCGATCCCGTCCTTGACCGCGATGTCGCCGTCCTGGTACGTGCCTGCCGCCCAGTCTCCCCGGTAGACGAGGCCCAGCCCGCCGTAGACCGGCACCCAGGGAGTCGAGGTCGGCGGGGTAGCCCGTTCCTCGACGCTCGTCATGCGAGCCTCACCGGGGTGATGCGAAGGGTGCGCTCCCCGAACCACGCGGTCGTGCCCGCGCTCGTCCGGTAGCGGAGCTTGATCACGTCGTTGGCGGCACGGCCGGGAAACTCCGCGAGGATGGGCATCATCCCGGTTTGCGTCGCGGGGGTGCCGTACCACGTCCCTGCGTTTGTCGGCGATGTGAAGTCTCCGACCCCGATCCCCGTGATCAGCGTGTTCGGGACGGTCGTGCCTGCGTTGCCACTGACGAGCGCGTCGGCCCGGTAGTCGCCCGCTCGCGGGAGCGTGATCTTCGGCCCATCGGTCGCGAGGTTCTGGTAGCTGCCGGACGTGGCGCACGTCTCGGCGGTGTTGACGTTATGCACAGCCGGGGCACCGCCCATGAACTCCCACTTGTAGGGCGAGGAGGATCCGGCGTTGTAGCGGAAGACCCACTGGTAGCTCGGGTTGGTGGTCGAGTCAACGAGGATGTGGCGCTGCCCGTTGACTGGCGAGGCGGGGAAGCTCGTCCCGTAGGTCAGCGAGTCCGAGGGCGCGGTGCCGGGGTTGAGTCCCCAGAGCGAGGCGTCCGGCGCGGTCGTGGTCGGCCCGCCGACGCAGACGAAGACGACTCCATCCTTGACCACGTAGTCGCCGTCCTGGTAGGCGGTCGCCGGGACGTAGTCGCCCTCAAAGACGAGATCCGCGCCGCCCCCGCCCGCAGGCAGGTTGATGGCCGGGACCTTCTGGTCAGCGCCGAGAGGCGCGTAGCCGTTGACCGCGCCCTTGTTCGCGAGCGCCTCCTTCGCGGCCAGAGCGCCCGTCAGGCCCGAGACGTCCGCCTGCGTGATCGCCGCCCAGACGGCGGCACCGCCCGCGCCCTTGACCCACTGGCCGTCGACCACGGTCGGGAGCGCGGGCTTCCCCTCGATCGTCCCGACGCGCGTGTCGAGCGAGGCAAGCTCCGAGTGGGCGGTGTCGATCCCGCCCTCCATGTGATCGAGGTTCGCGGCGTTGACGGGGGTCGCGTTGTCGACCCAGTCGAGCGGGACGTAGTCGGTCATCGCGCCTCAGTTTCGCAGTCGTTCCGGATCACGCTGGCACCTCCGTCGTCGGTCGCAGCAGCCACTCCAGGCTGTCGTCGACCGGCACGCTCGCGACCAGGACGCTCTCCTGGGGGGCGGTCGGCGTCAGGATCACGTCGACCGGCACCGACGGGGTCATCCCCGGCTTCCTGCCGAAGGTGCGCTTGCCGGTCAGGATCAGGAACGGCATCCCCGTCAAGAGCGTCTGGTCGATCGTCATCGTGAACGCGCGCGCGGTCAGGAGCAGCGCGGGCCGCTGCAGCAGCGGCGCGGGCGGGATCACGCCCGTCATCGCTCGGGACGTCAGCACCAGGAACGGCATCGCGTAGGGGAGCGTCGTGCGGCTGACGCCCGCCGTCGCCTTCCCCTGCAGCAGCAGCTGCGGCCGCCGGAACGTCAGCGAGGTGTACGGCGGCGAGAGGAGGTTCGGGATCCTCGGGACGAGCAGAAGCTCGGGAGGATCGAAGGGGTACTGAAGCTCCCCCGCCAGCATCTCCCCGGCGAGGAAGGTGCCCGCTACAGCACCGCGTGGCTCGGCCATCCCTAGACCGGCGGTCCGGCCTTGACGCCGAGCACCCCCGAGGCGAAGTCGACGACGAAGTACCCGTTGACCGGGATGTCCTGGCCGAAGTCGAGAAGCTCCCAGAGGAACTTGTCGGTGGTGGCCATCTCGTAGACGATCCCGTAGCGCGTCGTAAACGCCGCGCCCGGCCCCCAGGTGACGTCCGCGCCGAGCAGCGTCCACTCGTCGGAGGGGGCGTCGTAGGAGGTCGACTTGCCGACGATCTCCGTGCCCGCGACCGTGTAGCCGCCCCCGGCCGCAAGCTCCTCCGACTGCACGTCCGAGTAGCGCATCTGCACGTCGGTGTTCGGCACGAACGTGCTCTTCATCAGGATGATCCCCATCTGCTGGGGCACCCACAGCCGCGCGATCAGGTTGCCGCCCGCCTGTCCGAACCAGCGTGCGTTGGTGGCCATCAGCGCCTCCTCGCCTGGAGCATCTCGTGAAGCCTGGCTTCCCCGTCGGCTAGCTCGTCCGCCGTCAGGCTCGTGCGCAGCACCCGGCTGCCCCGGAACTCGCGCTCGTAGTACTCGCGCTGAATCGTCGCGACCGGGAAGCCGCAGAGGCGGCACTGCTCCGGCCAGGGCGAGACGAACACCTCAAAGCAGCGCCCGCACTGGTAGCCGAGCCGCACGCGCTTGTTCGCGTTCTCGTCGAGGGTCACCTCTTGCTCGACGAACTCGCGCCCGTCGGGCAGCCGCACGGTGCGGCCCTCGGGGTCGTCCTCGACCGAGAGGATCCCGATCTCGCTCACGCCGAGACGGTCTCCAGCCCGAGCGAGCGCTCCAGCGCCCCGATGATCTCCGGGCGGCGCTTGCCGAACAGCCGCTCGTAGTCGAGCGCCTGCTGCTTGTCGAAGCCCATCGCGTCGAGGGCGACGACGATGTCCTCGGGGTCGCCGGGCCACTCGTCGAAGGACGGCCACGGCTTCTCGATCGGCGTCGAGCGGACGATGATGAAGGAGGTGTCCTCCTTCTCGGCCTCGACCAGGAACGCCTCGATCTCCTCGCGAAGTTCGTCCGGCCAGCCCTGCGCGTCGGTGTCGAAGGTCGAGAGCCGGTAGGTCGCGAGCGCCGGGGTTGCCTCGTCGACGTGCTGGAAGAGGCCCTTGAACTGGAAATGCTCCTCGGCTGCGCGAAGCTCGTTCTCGTACAGGTCGCCCTGCACGAACTGGAGGTAGATCCCCTCCTGGGTGACCGTCTCGACCGAGTTGATGTCGACGTTCGCCTTGCGTGCCCGGTACTGGATCCCGTAGCGACCGTACTGCGCGATGCACCTCATACTGCTCCTTCCCTTGGCCTTCGACTCGGGGCGGGGACCCGAAGGCCGGTTGATCCCCGCCCCGAGCTTGTACTAGGCGATGCCGTACAGCCAGCCGTGCGTCTTCTCCTGCGCGAACGTGTAGGTCGACTCGGTGAAGTACTCCCCACCGTCGGCATCGCGCCCGTTGCCGAGCGACTTGATGTCGTAGTCGATCTTGCGCGTGTCGCGCCCGATCAGCGGCCGCCGCTCGATGTTCGACATGTCGAGCACGAACAGGTTGCCGTTGTAGCCGTTGACGCCCGACGGGAAGTCGGCCCACTCCTTCTTCACGACGACCGGGATCTGCGTCCCGAAGACGCCGGAGATGAAGCCGTCGACCTTGACGCCGTGGACGCGCTCGTTGCCCGGCTTCCAGAACGCTCCCTGGCCCGAGCGGTTGAAGCGCGAGATGTAGTACGCGCCGACCGTGCCGGTGAAGATGACCTTCTCGTCCGACCCCTTCGCCAGCACGGTGGCCAGGAAGGAGTCGAGGAAGTCGGCGGTCAACTCGCCGTTCACGTTCTGCTTGTTGGTCTGGACGAACTCGACCACGCCTCCGGCCGAGCCGACCACGACGTCGGCGGCCGAGGAGAAGTCGCGCGCCCCGAAGAACGCGATCGACTCCCAGGTGCGCTTGTGCTCGACGGCCTTGCGCGCCTGCTCCTTCTCCGGCTCGCCCCCGCCGTAGAGGGTGATCGCGGCTGCCGTGCCCGTGAACAGGTACGGCGTGCGCACGATCTCGGTGAAGTTGTAGCCCAGCACCCTCGGGCCGTAGCGGGGGTTCGGCAGGGTCGAACCCTGCTGCATCGCCGGGCCGACGACGAGGAGCTTGTCCCCGGCGTTGCCTGCCGCGTTGACCTGGCCACCCCAGGAGGTGACCACGGTGAGCGCGTCGGTGGCGATCGAGGAGACGCGGAAGCCCTCGCCCGTGCGCATGTTGCGTAGCACGTCGCCCGCGCGCACGAGGTTGCCCTCGCCCGCACCGACGTTGATCGTGACGGCACCGGAGGTGTACGCGGCGGCCGTCAGCACCCGGCCGATGTACTCCTCCTCCAGCCAGGTCACCTTCTCGCGCGTCGCGGCGCGAGAGGGGAGCCTCCGGGTATAGGTGTCGAACTGCGTGCTGTCCGGATCCAGCACGCGCATCTTCGGGTCCATGTCGATGACGCGCTCGTCAGCGAGGACCTCTTCGGTGGAGACCTCTGTCCCCACAGCAATGGCGGGCATGTTCCCTCCTACTGGGTCTTGTGAGTCCGCGTCCCGCCGTGGCGGTGCTATGGGGAGCCGGATGGCGTAGGAGGGGCTGCCCGTGAGCGTGGCCCGAAGCCGTGTCCGTGCGCAGAAGGTATCACCCTCACTCGGACGGAAGAACCCCCATCCTGCGCCATTCGTCGTCGAGCTTCGCGAACGGATCCGGCGTCGGCGGCTCGCGCGAAGGAGTGCCCCCGTCGCCCGAGATCACCTGCACCGCCTGGCGCGAGGCATCCACCTCGGAGCCGTCCATCCGCAGCGTCCGCGTGGTCAGGTTGCGCGAGCGCGCGATCTCCACGATCGCCTGCACCGCGAGCACGTCACCCTGCGCCGCGCCCTGCACGAGCGGGTGCGCGCCACCCATCTCGTCGGCGACCTGGATGATCGTGCCCCGCAGCGGGTGCGTGTCCAGGTCGAAGATCCCGGCGAGCGCGAACGCCTCCCTGATCCGGTCCGGGTCGGAGGTCGGGGCCTCCGGCTGCGGCTCCCCCTGCTCTGCCTCCATCGCCGCCTGGATCTGCTGGTGGACGCCCATCGTCACCGTCTGGCCGACGATCTGCTCCCAGCCGTCCATCAGCACCGCGTAGGTCTCCCACTCGCCCGCGCGCGCGAGGTCCCAGGCGAAGCGCGCCGGGTCGGGTGAGGTCAGCACCGAGGCGATCCAGTCGTCGGAGCGCAGCTGCGTCCCGTTGGGCTGCTCGCCCGAGCGTGACTCGGCCTCGGCGAGCCTGGCCTGCAGGGCCTGGATCTCGGTCGCCTTCTTGCCGAGGAAGCGCTCCTGCTCGTAGGCGAGCTTGGCGGCGTCTTCGAAGTTCGTCAGGTTGCGCCGCTCCGCCCAGGCCAGGTGGTCTGGCTGGTCAAAGCTCTCCGGCTCCAGGTCCGGGTCGGGAAGCTCGACGACGGCAGGCTCGGCTGTCGGGTCGGGGTCGTCGGGACGCGCCTTCTCGGGCGGGATCTCCGGCCCCGGCTCGGCGACGATCTCCGGCTCCTCCGGCTCCGGCTCCGGGTCGAGCACGCTGTCGATCGGCTTCTCAGTCGACTGCGGCTCCTCGGGGGGCTGACGCCCCTCCTCCATGAACATCTGCGCGAGTTCAGCCTCGGTCAGTGGCTGGTCACTCTCCGGCATCTTCGGCCTCCTCCTCCAGGAACCTCCGCAGCTGCGACGTCGCAGCCTCGGGCATCTTGTACGTCCAGCGTAGAGCGTCGATCCAACCCCTGATCTCGTCGAGGCGTCGCTGGTTGGCACCCTCGTGGGCGAGCGCGTGGCGCGCAGCCTCGGCCTCCAGCTTCGCGATCTTGCGCTTCGCCTCGGCGACCCACTCCTCCCAGGCGGGGTGCTGCTGCAGCGCAGAGATCCGGGCCGCCCGCTGGCGGATCACCTCGCGGGTCTTGGAGTCCATCAGCCGCCGAGGCCCTGCGCTGCGCGCGTGGCCATCCCGGCCAGCATCTCAGGCGACTGCGAGAGACCGTGCGCCCCGGCCAGGGCCGTGTTCGTCTGTCCCCCCTGTGGCCCCTTCGGCGTCATCCCCTCCTGCGCACCCGAAGCGGTGGGTGCCTCGGGGCCGAGGCCGCCCCCACCCGGCGGTGGCTGCCCGCCGCCCTCCTGCGGCGCGGCGAAGAACGCCTCCTTGTTCTGCACCCCGTAGGAGTCGAGCACCAGTTCCATGAACGCCTGCATGTTGAGCGGCATCACCTGCGACAGCTGTCCGGCCATCTGCATCAGCGACTGGGCCTCGGCACGGCGCTCCTGCCGCATCATCGACTCCTCCATCACGTCGATCGAGACCGTCCAGTCGCCCTGGAAGTCGGTCGGCGAGAGCAGCATCGACTGCGCCTCGCCGCCCTGGCCCTGGATCTGGTAGACGCGCTCCTGGCGCACGAACTGCGACATCATCGAGAGGAAGCGCTCCGCGATCTTCGCGTAGGCCCAGGTGAAGTTCGCCGAGCGCGCCTTGATCATCCGCTCGGCGATCGAGGTGACGATCGACATCCCGGTCGCGGTCGACTGGTTCAACTCGTTGACCGAGCCTGCGTAGGGGAGGCCGCCCATCACGTTCTGCAGGTCGCCCTTGATCATCGCCTCCGCCTCCAGCGTCACCGAGCCGAGGTTCGGGTCGACCGGCAGCGTCGTCACCTGCCCCGGGTCGGTCACGAACCACTGCGCGCCGGGGTAGAACTCAAACTGGTCGGGGTCGTCGACGTCGTCGCGGATCAGCGTGATCAGGTTGTTCTGCAGCCGGATCGAGTCGAGCCGGTTGTTCTGCAGCGACCAGAGGTACTCCTGCATCTGCGCCAGCGACTCGACCACCGAGATGCCGGGGATCTGGAAGGCGTCCGGCATCGAGGAGCAGACCACGAACGGCTTCTTGCCGTGCCAGAACGGGTTTGCCATGTCGGCCAACACCGTCTTGCGGCCGCCGATCACGATCACCCGCTCGTCGGTCCAGTACTCCAGCACCTCGATCAGGCCCTTGGTGCGCTCCTGGTCGCGCAGCATCTGCTCGCGCTCGGAGACGCCCACGCGCGAGAAGAGGTCCTGCGCCTCCTTCAACTCGTCGACGTTCTTGTAGAGACCAAGCTCCTCCTTCTCCTTGAGCGCGTCCCAGGTCTCCCAGGTGCGGTCGATGATCCAGGCCGCGTCGTCGACCGACTTCGCCGACTCGGGCCAGAGCCAGTCGCGCACGTCGCGCACCACGAAGCTCGGGCCGTCGCGGACGAGAAGCTCGCGCTCCTGCTCCTCCATCCCCGGCTGCGCGTCGACGACGCGCCCGTTGTCGTCGGTCGTCAGTGTCACCGTCGGCTCCAGGAACTTGCGCGTCCCGCGCTCGGAGCGCCAGAGCGTCTTCGCGACGGTGAAGCCGACGATCATGTCCTGCTGCATGAAGGGGCGCTGCTTCTGCGCGAAGTCGTCCTCCTCCATCTCGCGGTCGAGCGCGATCTCGACGTGGCGGCCGGTCTGCTTGCGCGCGACCGCCATCTCGATCGGCTGCTCGGGCAGCACCAGCGGGTTCACCGTCCAGCGCGGCTTCGGCACCAGCATCGTCGCGAGCATCGCCTCGACGGTCTGCAACAGGTAGGGGGTCGTCAGGTTGGAGCGCCACTCCTGCGTCTTCTCGTGGCGCTTCTCGGCGATCCCCCGGTAGGCGCGGTAGCGCCGCTCGACCTTGGTGCAGAAGTTGGCGTGGTGCTTCTCGGCGCGCTCCATCGCGTCCACGACCAGCGCCAGGTTGTCCGGCAGCAGCGTCGTCTGGATGCCGTACGGGTCGCGCTCCTCAGGCACCGCCGCCACCGAGCTTCGGCCCCGAAGCCTTCGCCATGGCCTCCTGCTTGGAGCGGTCGGCGAGCATCTTCTGCACCGGCCCCATCAGGCCGTGAAGCTCGCCCATCTCCTGGTCGTCGGTCGAGGAGACCTGAAGCTCCTGCAGCATCTGCACGCCGAGGCGGAAGTGCTCCAGTGCCGCCTCCAGGGAGGCAGGCTCGACCTCACCGGCCTCCTCCGGAGCGGCGGGCTGCTGACCGCCGCCGAGCGCCGCCATCAACTCGGGCGGCAGCTGTGCAACGTCGGAGCCGCCGGGACCGGCACCCATCGCGGCTGCCAGCGGGTTCTCTCCGCCAGGGGCGGGAGGTGCGGCCGGGGGCATGAATGTCTCGCTCATCGCAATCCTCCTACGCCCACTGCGACTCCGGGACGTACTCGCGCCCGGTCCGCCGATGGCGACGGGTGTCCTTTGGGTGGTGACCAAGCTGACGATAGAGGTCAAGGGTGACGGAGAGGCTCATCACCCGGTCATCGTTACAGCCTTCGGCCGCGCGCGGGGAGGGGAGCGTGTCGCGGCGCACGAAGGTCTTGCACTCCATGATCGTCGGCAGCGGGATGTGCGGCAGGCCCCGGTCGCGGATCCACTGCTCCAGCTGGTTGATCACCTGCGGCCTGGTCTTGGTGGTCATCGGGTAGCCGTAGGTGATGTGGCGCTTGTAGTCGGGCCTGTCCTCGATCCGGTGCATGTACAGCTTCGGGTAGGCGCGGCGGCCCTTGCGCCCGTCGCGGAGCGAGAGGATCACCGGCTCCCCGTAGCCGCCCCCCATCTCGACCGCGATGATCGCCGTCCCGTACCAGCGCCCGAGGAAGTGCAGCTGCTCGGCGAACAGGTCGGGGTCGATCTTGCCGTGGATCTGGGCGACGATCTCCGCGCTCGTCAGGTCGACCACGTCGGCGGAGGAGTAGTCGGTGCCCCGCCCGGTGGCGACGTCCGCGCCGATCGCGTAGGCGCGCCCGTCGACGGGCTTGGTGAAGACGTGGATCTTCCCGTTCTTGCGCCGCGCGACCTGGGCGCTACCCCCTGACTCGTCGACCACGAAGTCGAAGCGGTACTCGGGCTGGCGGACGTTGTCCGCGTACCAGACGAGCGAGTCCATGTCGAACCAGCAGCCCGCCGTGCCGAGGAAGGCGTCGGCCGCGTTGAGCGGGTACTGCTCGGCGCGGTCGTGCTCGGGCAGCGCCTTCGCGACGCGCGCGTACCAGTCCTTGTCGCGGCCCGGGTGCAGGTTCCAGGCGAGGAAGATCGTGTGGATCCCACGCTCCTCGTGGTTCATCCAGAGGTCGTAGAAGAGGCCGCCGATCCCGTTCGCGGTGGAGACGATGATGATCTGACCGCCGTCGGCGATGACCGGGATGAACGCCTTCCAGCCCTCCTCGGCGTACTGGTGGCGCGCGTGCTCGTCGAGCAGCACCAGCGTCGCGACTTGCCCGTGCCCCGCCTTCGGGGTGGCGGGCATCGCGACCAGCGAGGAGATCTTGCCGTCGGGGTGACGGAACTCGATCCTGGTCGAGGGGCGCTTGCCGTGCGCGGGCTTGATCACCTCGATCCCGGAGGTGATGTGCTCGGGTAGTGACTCCCACAGATCCCAGGCGCGGTTGATCAGCACCCCGGCCTCGGTCTCGTTGATCGAGACCGCGAGCGCGCGCGTCCCCGGAGTCGACCACACCTTCCAGAGCGCGTAGCCGATCGCGACCCAGGAGATCCCCAGCTGCCTGGCCTTCAGCGCCAGGGTGATCTGGTGCAGGCGGAAGTCGTCGAGCACGTTCCCCTGCCAGGACCAGCCCGACTCCTCACGGAAGTCGAAGGTGAACTCCTCGCCCGTGCGCGAGTCGACCGCCTTGGTCAGCGCCAGGAAGACCTTTGGGTCCTCCAGGGCGGCGGAGCGCTCTACCTCAAGGGCGACGTAGCGGGCGTAGAGGGCGTCGATGGTGGCCTGATCGGCATCGACGGAGACGCCTGTCGTCATGCCCGGCAGCCTAGCCCAGTAGACTTCTCCCCTTCACACAACACACGAGCCGAGGCGTCCCCACGAGATGCCGACCCGCACGGTGTGACACCTCTTGAGTACGGCCCCGGCTCGTCCGACACATCGGAGGTTCCCGATGGCGAAAGCCATGGTACTAGCGGCCGTGCTGGCCGTGTCGCTGTTCTGCATCACCGCCGCCCAGGCGGGCAACGTCGACCGAATGAGCTACTCCCAGCTGGAGAGAGCGGCGAACAAGGCGATCCAGAAGGGCCACGTCTACTCGCATCGCTGGGGGGATGCCAGCCCCTGGCTGAAGACGCTCTGCTACGAGATGGTCGAGCGCGCCTTCCGCCCCTACGGCACCCAGCAGTGGGCGATCCACATCGTCAACCGCGAGTCCGGCTGCAACCCAGCGGCGATCAACACGACCTACTCCGACCCGGAGCAGCGCGCGACGGGCCTCTCGCAGATGATCCCCGCGATCCACACCTGGGTGAACTACAAGCGCGTGCAGCGAGACATGGGCTACGCCGTCGCCGTCTTCGTGAAGCTCTCCAACGGCGGCCGCTCGACCGGCCCCTGGAGTTGAGTGACCAGGACCTCCTGCTGCAACTCGTGCTGCACGATTACGACAGGAGACGCTCGACGCTCTGGGGCCGCTTCCTGCTCTGGCTCCTGAGGACGACGACCTAGACCTTCGGGAGGGGGGCGGCACTCGCCCCCCTCCACTCCTCAGACGGTGATCGCCGCCTTGCCCTGGGCGTTCGACAGCGCGTTCGTCGTCACGACCTGATAGGTGCCCGCGCCCGCGTAGGTGTGCGAGACGTCGCCGTCGGCCGCCGTCGCGGTCGTGGTGCCCGTGTCGCCCCAGTCGACGGCCGTCCCCTTCGGCGCGAAGAAGGTGACGACCAGGCCCGCCTTCTTCCAGGCGATCGGGAGCACGCCCACCGCGTCGTCGAGGTTGCCTGTCGAGTCGTCGCGGCTCGCGAGCATCGGCGAGGCGTTCCGCGACAGCCGCTTCAGGAAAAAGTCGCGCCACGCCTGCGTCGGGATCCGATCGATCTGCGACTTGTACGGGCCGATCGGCGCGACCAGGCTCCATGAGTTGACTGCCATCGGTTCCTCCTACGAGGTCGAGATCACGATCGGCCCCGTGAGCGCGGCATAGCCGAGCTTCATCACGAGGTGGGGCAGGCAGCAGGCGTGCGCCGAGACGTCGACCGCGTTGACCGTCGCCACCGTGAACTTGCCGCACGGGTTGGAGTCGGTCACGTCGTTGAACGGCCTCGACGGTGAAGGCGGGGTCGCGAACGGCGGCACGACCGCAGGGTTCGCGACCCCACGCGCTGCCTTGGTGCAGGTCGGCATCTAGTCGCCTGCCTCCTCCGGGAAGGGGAAGGCGACGTTCTGCGTGCCCGGGGGCAGCTGGATGTCGACGTCCTCCGGGATCTCGACCGCCTCGGTCTCCTTGTCGACCTCGATCAGGAGGGCGTCCGAGTGGTACGGCACCGGAGCCTGCAGCACCGGGTTGCCCTCGGAGTCGACGACCGGCTCACCGTTCTCGTCCTCCAGCGGGGGCGGATCGATGATCTCGTCGCCCTCGACGATCGTGATCGTGCCGTCGGCGGCGAGCGCCTCCATGATCCGCTTGTGGTCCTCCTGCGAGCGGCGGCCGAACGCCGCGTCGAACTCGTTCCGTGTGACTGTGGCCATTCGACTTCCTCCTTCAGGCTTGGACTGTCGCTGCCTGCTCGATCGCTTCCTGTTTCTCGGCGACGGTCTGGGCGTCACCCAGATCTATACCCCTCTCAGCCGCCAGCTGGTCGAGACCGGCGTGCGTGGAGGGCAGCTTCTCCTCGACGGGCTTGACCTGGGCAGGCGGTTCGTAGTCAGCCACCTTGACCAGCTTCTCCCCGTGACCGAACCGCTGGATGAAGTGCATCGAGCAGTACGACCTGCCGTCTGGACCCTCCCACCGCGCGTGAGAGGGGCGGCCCAGGTCGGCCGTCCGTCGCTCGCAGTCCTGACAATAGAGACTCATGCCGAGCATGATCCGGGGAGGGTCGGACGGACTAGCGCTCCCCGTTCAAGCGCTTCTCGTACAGCCGTGCCCACTCCTCCAGCCGTGTGACCTTCTCGCGCGTGCGCATCGCGTAGATCAGCAGGCCAACGATCACCGTCGCCTGGATCGAGAGGACGGCGGTGAGGACATCGACCGAGGTGGCCGCGAGCACGGCCCCATGATCACGGCTCCTTCGGAGGGAGCACCGCCGTGGTCTTCTCCCAGGTCGTCGGTGGCAGCTGTTCCTTCTCCGGCTTGCGCTCCACGTAGACCCCGACCCGGTACTCGACCCAGTCGGGTGGCCCCTTGCGCAGGAGCAGGCGCAGGAAGACGAGCAGCGCCAGCAGCGCGAAGAAGCCGATCACGGCGACGGTGATCCACTCCACCGTGCTCACCGGTCGGTCGGTGGGTTGCCGCGCCGCTTGCCGTTCTTCCAGAACAGCACGATCCGCTGCAGCTTCCAGATCCGGAACTGGCGCGTCAGCCGCTCAAAGGTCGTCTCGTAGGTGTCGGGCGACGGGGAGCGGGGCGGGCGCACGACGAACTTGAAGTCGGTGCGGTAGTAGAGCTTGCGCTTCGACGGTGGCTCCGAGCCGAACGAGAACCAGTCGGCCGTGTCCGCGTTCCCGGCGTGGTAGCAGAGGCAGACGTGGCCGTCGTAGTGGGCCAGGTCGCCGACCTTGTACTGGCCGTTGGTCACCTTCGGGTGGCCGTCCTCGTCGTCCCAGGTGTTGCCCCAGCCCGCGTAGCTGTACTTGGCCGGGTCGGGCACGTTCGCGCCGGACTTGCGGTTGGCGTAGTGGTACGCCTGGATCACCGATCCCGAGCAGTCCGAGTCGACGCTGTCGTCGTTCGGGTCGACGTTGACGTCGATCGAGCGGTTCTGCGAGTAGTTCCACGGCTCGTTGATCGCCTGCTCGCAGAACGAGGTCAGCGCCTCGTTGAAGGTCGGCTTCGACGAGGGAGGTGGAGGCGGAGGGGGCGGCGGCTTGTGCGCCTCGTCCCACGCCTTCTTCTCCTCCTTCAGCAGCCGCTGGCTCTCACCGTCGAAGGCGGGCTTCTTCTCCTCGCCGAACCAGGCGGTCCGCATCGAGTCGTGCGACTTCTCTCCCCAGGAGCCGTCGGTGCCGAGACCGCGCTTGGTCTTCCACTCGGCGACGGCGGAGTTGAGCTTCTCGTTCCACTGCTCGTCCCACTTCTCCGGCTCCCAGGGGAGGAAGCCCAGGTGCGCCATCGCCCGCTTCACCGCGAGGGCCGTTGGCCCCTTCGACTTGAAGCCGTTGGGGTTCCCGGCCTTCGCGTACGGCTCCGTAAACGGAGCGTCTGAAGCGGGGACGGTCACTACTTGACGGAGATCGTCCCGGAGTCGACGAGCGAGCCGTCGAGCGCGCGGACCTCGACGTAGCTCTCGCCCTTGAAGTCCTTCGGGAAGGTGAGGACGCCGAGGCCGTCGTTCGGCATCACGGCCGTGTTCGACCAGTCGCCCTCCTGGCCCTGGGCGAAGATCTGCACGGCGATCTGCTTTCCACCCATCGGCTCGGGATGCACGTACTCGGGGAGGTTCCCGAAGAGGAAGTCCCTGAGCTTCTGCGCGTCCTCGCCCGGGAGCGAGTTGTCGACGTAGGGGGGCAGGTAGATCGGGTGCTCGATCCCCGGCTGGTCGCCCGGCAGGCCCTGATCGGGATGCGGAAGATCACCCGGGAGGGTGTGGTCGGGCCGCGCGCCCGAGTCGGGCGGTGGCTCCGGCAGCCCCTGGTCGGGGTGCGGCTGATCGGTCGGCGGCGAGTTGTCCACGTACGGCGGCAGGAAGATCGGGTGGGTCGGGAACCCGGGCGGCTTCTCCTCGGGTGGCGGCTCCGGCTGGGCCTCGCCCAGGTCGTCCCAGGCGATCTCCACCGCCTTGCGCTCGTTGTTGACGGTCACAGCCATGCTGGCCTCCCTTGCTTGATGACCTGCGGAGCCTACTTCTTCTGGGAGCGCTTGCCCTGCGCCTTCTTCCCCGTGCGCCCCTTCTTGCGCTTCGCCTCCCGCTCCCAGCGCTCCGCGATCTCCGGGTGCTTGGCGTGCAGGAAGCGCCGCTGCTTCTCCGACTTGAACGGCATCAGGCGTCGAGGATGTTCATGCCGAACAGGAAGATCAGCCAGAGCGCGATGGCGATCAGGAACAGCGCGACCTCCGCCTTGGTGAAAGCCATGACCTCTCCTTTCCTAGACCGTCCAGCTTCCGGTGTTCTGCTTTGGGTCGCCGACCGTCGGGCACTGGCAGGCGTTACGCCCATCCATCGAGCGCGCCCCGACAAGGCCCGGGTCACTCACCTTGGAGCGGATCGCGGAGTTCTCGCGCCCGTCCCCGTCGGAGGCGTACTTCGCGCCCGAGTCGTCGGTGAACTCGCCGCTGGGTAGCCGCACCACGCCCGGCTGCAGGTTGTTGACGTCCCCGGGCGCTCCGGCCCAGAGGCAGACCATCTGGTCACTGCCGCCCTCCTCACGCACCGTAATAGGAGCCACCCGCAGGTAGCCCTGCGCGGGGGGCGGATCGGGAGGGTCCGGCGAACCACCGCCCGACTGCGCCGCGTCGTGGTCGTGGACGAGGATCGTGAAGGCGCGCTCCATCTTGTCCCACGCCTTCCACTGGTCGAGCGGGACGCCGGTCTCCGGGTCGGAGAGCGTGTCGATCGAGGGCCACTTCCCCTTCGCGTCCTTCTTCAGCAGCGTCTTCGACGGGTCGAGGTCGCGAAGGCCGTTCATCCCCGCGACGATCCCGTGCTGGTAGCCGATCTCGGTCATGCGACGATCCTACGCCGCCCTGAGGACGTATCCGACCCCCGCGCTAGCGTCGGTGGCCCTACCCCCCAGTTCTGGAAGGAGGTGAGTGCCTCCTGGCAGAGCGACCGTAGATGACCGGTAACGGAAGCGCATGCTGGCCCCCGGGCCTTGTGCTCGGGGGCCTCAAGCGTCGAGCGAGGCGAGCTTGACCGTCACGCCCGGCGTCTGCCCCCAGATCTTCGTCACCGAGATCCCGACGATCTGCGCGTCGTCCTTGAAGACGACGCCGGTCAGCGCATCCCCGAGCGCGCGCACGAGCTTGTCGAGATCGGGCGCGGAGGTCTTCCAGCCCGGGGCGCTGGCCTTGACCTCGCCCGCGTTGCGGCCCGTGCCGAAGTGGTGCTTGGGGCGCGGGAAGATGAACACCGCGCGCAGCTGCACCCCTCCGCTCCAGGGCGGGTAGCCGGACATCGCGTCGAAGGCGGCGACCTTGATGTCGTTGCGCCACGGCTTCAGCGCCTTCGCGTTCGACTCGCCCCCGAACTGGTTCTTCGACCCCTGGGCGATCGGCAGCCCGTGGACGGTGAACTCGACTAGCCGTTCCCTCGGGCGATCGGGTGGCACTGTCCCTGGAAGCGACGCGTCCCCGTCGGGCAGGGCCTCAAGGAGGGAGGCTTGGTCGGGGTGGAGCGCGGCGTCTTCGGCTGCGGTGAGTTCGCCGGAGGCGGCGAGGAGGTCTCCGAGGTAGTCACGGGCGGACTGGCCGGGGCGGCGGGGTTCGTGGGGGTGGTCGGCGATGGCTCAGTCACCCCGGGAGCGGTGGTCGTAGGCCCCGGCGCGGGAGGCGCAGGCGCGGTCGTAACCGCAGGCGGTTGCGTAGTCGACGGAGGCGGCGACGTAGTGACCGGTGGAGCGGTGGTGGTGGGAGGCTCCGTGGTGGTCGGCACCGTCGCGCAGTGGTCCTCGTTGTTGCCGCCCTGCTGGCCATGGTCGACGCAGTCTTGCCCATGCCCCGGCTGTGGGTCTGGCTTGCAGGGCTTGTTGGAGTTGCCGTGGGAGCAGGGGTCCCTGCCCGGCGGTGATGGCGGCGCGGCGGAGAGCGCGATCGCCGAGTAGAAGCCGACCACGCTTACCGCAAGCAGCGCCAGGATGAGGACCCCCCTCTTCATCGCCTGGGAGGCTAGCGTTCAGGGTCGGACGGGTCGAAGACCCCGAAGGTCGAGGTCTGCCTGTACGAAGAGAGGGTCCCGGGCTAGCCTCCCCTGCGTCGCCCGGGACCTTCTCTGCCCCTGGTGCGCGTCCCCCACGCGGCACCCAGGTCACACGTCGAGCCGTTCCTCGACGTACAGCCTCGCCTGTTCGTAGTCGATCCCGTCCCGCTCTGCAACCCATTCGGCCGCATGGTGCAGCACCTGCTCCAGCCGGTAGCGGCGGTTCGCGTCGAGGCGGCGCTCGTGGTACTCGGCCAGGGCGAGGAACTCCTCCACGGTGGAGGGCATCTCGGTGGGCGGCTCGGGGATCTCGGGCACGACCCGCCAGGCCATCCCCGGCTCGTCGTCGGGAAGCCGCTCGACGAAGACCGGCGGCGAATGACCCTCGGCGGTGCCCTCGGGCGGCCGTGAGCGCGAGTCGTCGAGACCGTAGGGGAAGTCCCCGAACTGCTCGATGTAGGCGCGCGTGTTGGCGATCCGGATCTCGTTCAGGTTGAGCGAGGACCCTTCGGCTTCCATCGTCTCTCCTCTCACTCGGGGTCGCGTTCTACCCCAAGCGCGCCCTCGGCGATCTCGATCGCGAGGTCGGGGTGCTCCAGGATCTCGCGCAGCGCGAGGAAGAAGCTGGCCGAGAGCCTGGCGTAGTCGACCCACTGCTCGGCGGGCATCATCGCCCAGCCGTCGTCGATGCGGACCGAAGGCTCGTGGTCGTGCGCCTCGGGGACGGGGTAGCTCACTGCCCCATCTCGTCGTAGGAGGGGTGGTCTGGCCCCCACGGCTGCTTGTCGGCCTGCACGCCAGCGAGGGCGGCGAGGCGCTCTTTCCACGCAAGATCGTCCTCGTGCGTCTCGACGGTGTAGTGCCCTGTGCCGACGATCTTGCGAATGTCAGCGAGCGGCAGGAACGGGTCGAAGTGTCCGCGCTGCAACAGGGCGTCCGCGATCTGCCGTAGCTGGTCGGCCTCCCGGCGAGCCTGCTCGTAGAGCATCGGCAGTTGGTCGCGTGCGATGTTCGGCAGTGTGAGCCGCTCTACCTCGCGCCGTAGCTCGTCCGCCTCCCCCTTGCGACGGTCGCGCTGGGCGCGGTAGTAGTCGCGATCGAGGCGCATTGCCTCCAGACGCGCCTGCAGGTCGTAGACCTCCTGCTTGCAGCCCTCAAGCTTGTAGTCGGTGCGCAGAGGACCCCCGTTCACGCCGGGTAGCCACACTCGGGGCAGGGCTTGCCACCGTGGTAGATGTGGTGCATGGCGCGCTTGCGGCAGCGCTCGTGACGCTCGCGACGCTCGGTGTCGGGCAGGGAGACGCTCGCAACAGGGGGCCTCGACCGAGAAGCCCGCCCGGCCGAAGGCGGTCTTTCACCCTCCTCAGGCCCCCTGTCACCAACGTCCCCGTGAGAGCGGTCATGTGACGCGTCGGGGGTCTGTTCCTCATCAGGAGATAACCCGATCGCTCCGGCCCGCTCTCTTGTCGCAGCAGAGGCTACCTCGCCGACGAAGCTCTTGCGCAGACGGAAGACGATCTCGCGGTGCAGCGAGCGCTCGTTCTGCTCGGCCGCCGCGACCAGCATCTCGTGCAGGTCGAGCGGGATCCGCAGCTGGAACTGATGCGAGGTGGTCGCCACAGGACCCGACCATACCATGGAAACGATATGAAAGCCATACCACCAGAGAGGTGGCGAGGTGCGGCGCTGGGGGGTGGAACCCCGCCAGGAGGACCCGGCCCTCCCTCGCGCGCCCGGGGGATGCCTGCCCTCTGGAAGAGGGACAGGCAGCCCCTGCTCGGCTGCGTGCTCTCGTTCTGGCCTTGGCCAGAAGCGAGACACACCCCCCTGCCCCTTGTGCGCAGTGCGCACTGTCGTCTGCCTCTACGAGGCAGCGAGGGGGTCTGGCGTGGGGCCTGATGGCTGCTTGCCTCCCTCTACGAGGGAGCGGACCGCCAGTGTCAGATCAGCAAACGAGAGCGTGCCGACGGAGTCGGCTGTGAGGTGGAGAGTGGCGGTCTCCTCACGCTGCGGGTCGACCGCGTCGACCACGCGCAGGAGCGCCGCTCCGCCGTCGCGCTCGCTCGCCGTCAGCGCCCCATCCACCGCCTTCACCGCCATCTCCCCAGCCCGTAGGGCTGCCACTGCCTTCAAGGCTCGTCGGGGGGAAAGTGGGGGAGAGACCCCTTCAGGGTCTGCGAGGGCTTGGAGCCGCTCGTCGTCGGCCGCCAGGTGGCCATGGAACATGCACACCCGCAGCCCGCGTAGCTTGGGTGCTTTGCACCTCAAGCCGCGCGTGGTCAAGGCTTCACACCGCTTGTCCTCCGGCACCAGCAGAGTCGTCGCGCGAGGCTTACGCACAGAGCCTGCGTCGTCTTCGACCGTGCTGCTCCGCGCGGCCTGCCGCTCCGACCGCAAGACGGCGTCCGATCGCTGCTCTCGTCGCTGCTTCAGCCCCGTAGGGGCTGCGAGGACTTCCTGGGCCTGCTCCTCGATCGTCGGCTCGGAGGGCGGCAGCGACGGCGGGGTGACCTCGCGGGGGAGAGCGAAGCTCCGCGCGAGGTCTCGCCTGGTCGTGGCCAGAGCCTCGTCCAGATTCACGGCTCTCGCCTCCCTCTGGGAGGCCGCATGCCTGCGTTCATGCGCGATCGCATCATCCGATCCTACACCCTCGCCCGGACGATCCCGATCGCGATCCCGCGTACGCACCGGCCCTTCGGGCCTCGCGCGCGCCTTCATCCCCTTCGGGGATGCTCTGTAAGGAAAGTGTTCGGGTTGCTTGCAGTGTTGTCGAACGAGCCGTAGTGTTCCGGTCGTCGCCGCCCCGTCGTCGATTCCGGGTTACCAGCCGGATAGGCGTCGGGTCTCGGGTCCCGGTCACGGTCGCTGACCCCCGCAAGGGGAGGCTGCTGGAAGGCTTGTGTCCCCGTGTAATGCCTGACGACAGCGAAGCTGCTGCGCTCCCGTAGAGCGTGTGTGGTGAAGCCGGACAAGTCCGGCGGCGCGAGGGGACTTCCGGCTTGACCGGCCTCCAGACGCCGACCGTGAACGCATAGGGCCGTGCGTGAACACACATGCAGGTTGCTTCGCAACCCAAACACCACCGTCGCGATTCCTTCTCCTGCCCCTTCGGGGGCAGGGGTGGCAATCGAGGAGGACAGCGTGAACATGCTCGACGCACGCGGTGTGGCCAAGGCCACACGGCAATCGCGGACACGGGTAGCGCCCACGGGCGCATTCGGAGCACTCCGTGCTCCGAGCTACAAGGGCCGGGACGACGTCCGGGTCGCCAATCAGGACCTGGCCCGTAGGGCCAGCAAGGAGATGCGCCGCTTCAAGCGGACACTCCCGAAGGGAGTGAGGATCTAGGTGGACTTCGCACCTGCGTACGTGTACGGCCCGGCTCCCGAGCCGGATCCGATCAAGGACGTTCCCGAAGGGAACGTGAAGTGCGATGGCTGCCGTGGAGACGGCGTCTACTACGGTGCCGGAGGCACCGTGAACGGACACTTCGTCGGCTTCAAGGGCACCTGCTTCCGCTGCGGAGGCAAGGGCAGTCAGACGAAGTCTGACGTGGCGCGGAATCGAGTCTACGACTCGCACCGCATTGTTCGGATCTAATCGCGAAGCGATTGGGTGGCGTCCATTGAGACTCCGCCCTGTCCCTTCGGGACAGCAATGCCACACGAAAAGGAGGTCGCAATGCTCCACCTGCCCTCGTACAACGCTGGGCTGGCCGCAGGCACCGTGGCCAAGGCACTTGGCCATGACGCTCCGGAGTCCTGGGACGCAGTCCCAGGGTTCGACGAGATCGTCAGTGTCCGGGCCAAGGACCGGTTCTTCTTCCCGATCAGCTTCGCTGAGGGCTACTGGGCCGCGTACCAGTACCCGGATCGGCAGTTCTCGGCTCTGCCGAGTGACCCCGAGCCGAAGCCGGTCGTCACCCCGTAGGGGTTGGATGGGACCATGAGGTCCTGTCCTGTCTCTACGAGACAGCACGAAAGGAGGTCACTTCGTGACCACGCTTGAACTGCCCGGGACGACGATGAAGGCGCTCCTCGACTACGTCGGGGGACTGTCGGCTCCATCGAAGATGCCGGGTCACGGGTACTCGCTACCCGCCAAGGAGTGCAAGACCGGAGCGAAGCTCCGGCAGATCGAGGGATCGACCTGCAGCGGTTGCTACGCAATGAAGGGCCGCTATGTCTTCGGCAACGTCCAGAACGCGCTCTACCGGCGTCTGGAGGCCATCCGGAAGGATGGCTGGGCCGAGGTCATGGCCGAGATCCTCACCCGGAAGAACGAGACGTTCTTCCGCTGGCACGACAGCGGCGACCTGCAGGATGCAGAGCATCTCGCAGCGATCGTCGAGGTCTGCCAGCTGACACCTACGGTGTCCCACTGGCTCCCGACGAGGGAATACCGCATCGTCAGCGACTACGTCGCTGCTGGCGGAGAGATCCCCGAGAACCTGAACATCAGGTTCTCCGCCCACATGATCGGTGGTCATGTGCCGAGCTTCCCTCGGCTCAAGGGCCTGGTCACCGTCTCGACGGTGACGCTCGACGGCTCGACCGAAGGTCATGCCTGCCCTGCTCCGAAGCAGGGCAACTCGTGCGGCGACTGCAGGGCGTGTTGGGACACAAGTGTCCCTCTCGTCAACTACAAGCTGCACTAGGTAGCGCTTCTCCAGCCCCCTTGGGGGCTGGGGTGGCATTACCAACACGAAGGGAGTGACGATGAGGTTCATGAATCGATGGGACATCGATCGTGCCGTCGGCATGTACGCCGGAGGCTCGCCGATCTCCGCGAAGCGGCACCCTGTCCTCGGACCGGCTGCCGAGACTCTCCAGAGTCTCGCGAACTGGACCGATCGCAACAGCGATGGCTGGGCCTACTGGCCCAAGCCGGTCAGAGCCGCGAAGCGGCTCATGGAGTTGATCGAGCGGGACGGGACGAACGCCTTCTACGGAGGGCCGCGCCCCGACGCCACGGTCGAGGAGTACAAGGCCGCTCTGCGGCCCGTGAAGGCGTTCCGCACACGGTACGGAGCCGAGTTCGACATCGTCGAAGCGGACATCACGTAGTGATTCGGTGGAGCCACGAGGCTCTGCCGTGTCCCTACGGGACAGCACCACCACGAAAGGAGGTGTCATGGCCGGAGGCCATGAAGGGGTCTACGAGGACGGAGTCCTCTCGACCTGCGGGATCTGCCAGAGGCAGGTCCACATGCTCGACCCCGACGAGATGGACTGGATCTGCGATGACTGCTCAACCGAAGGTTGGTCGGGCGTCAAGCAGGCTTGGAAGCTCCGCCGGGGACACAAGGTGTCCCTCCGAGGCCGACAGGGCCTCGTCATCTCTGCCAACGACGTTGGCAGGTACGTCGAGCTTGAGTTGCTCGACAGCGAGGGGAACTTCATCCTTCGCTTCATCCGGGGCTTTGCCCCGGTGTACGTCCACGAGTACGGCGATCCCGAATTCGCCGCAGAGATCGCTCGGCGTCGTGCCGAGCGAAGCTCGTGATCCTCGTCGAGCTACTCCTCGGAGTAGCTGGGGTGCTCGGGCTGCTCTGGCTGCTCCACGCCATCCTGCGGCTCGCAGCGAAGCTGTGCGGGGCAGTCGATCCCGACGGCTTCGCCGACGAATGGTCGGCAGTCGTCATCGTCTGGGGCGGCTTCGCCGCCGGGGCAGTCATCCCTCCCATCGCCATCATCTGGATGGCAATCGCGTAGCGATTGGATGAGGCCGCTGGGCCTCGTCCTGTCCCTACGGGACAGAAGGGAATCCAACACGGAAGGAGGTGGTGCCGCATGGCACTGCGCTGGAGCCTGGAGTCCATCAAGGACTCCGAGGACATCTGCTGGGTCGAGGCGACCGAGGACAATCCCAATCATGGGATTGTGGCCGGGGAGAAGTACCTGTCCCCGGTGACCAACGCACTCATCTGGTCGACGATCGCCGTCGACCTCGGTGAGATCACCGAGACCAACGCGGGCGAGTTCTTCGCTCGCATCCGCATCTGGGAGACGCTCTTCGGAGCGTTCCTGATCCGGGCCGAGGTGGACGGGAAGCGCCCCGAGGGGGCGGCAGCGTTCATCACCGAGACCGAGGTCTCGGACCACATCGGGCTGTCCTGCAACGTCAGCCCTGTCAGCCGCACGAAGTGGCTGAAGAAGGTCAGCCGGGAGATGGACGACATGGTCGTCCGCTTCGACCGCAAGCGCGAGGCGCTGACCGTCGGCTGATGATCACCTACGGTGAGATCAAGCGAGAGCTTCTGATCGACGAGATGGCTGGCGTGGAGGGCTTCGTGGGCGTGGTGGCCGTGACCGAGATCCAGTTCCGGATCTCGGGGGCGATCATCACCCAGAGGCTGACCTCGCCGGGGATCTGGAACGTCGACGACGAGTCGTCGAGCGAGTACCTCGACGACCTCTACGCCGACGAGAAGGCCACGCTCGCGGAGATGCTCCAGCAGATGAACGCCACTCCTCGTGAGGAGTGGGTCATGCCCACGGACTTCACGGGCTGATCGCGAAGCGATTGGGTGGAGCCAGCTGGCTCTGCCCTGTCCCTTCGGGACAACGCCGCCGGTCGAACTACCGGCACACACGAAAGGAAGGTGACTGGCCTTGGCCAGCAAGTATCGCGTCAGTGCGTCGTTCGACCTCACGACCGAGATCGAGCCGGAGAACATCGACAGCCGGATCGAGTCCGATGTCGAAGACATCGAGGGAACCGAGGATCACGAGGGCGGCTCGTACTTCTCCGCCCAGACCGTCACTTGTGACGGCGGCTCGTTCGCCTTCACGGTCACGGCCGACGACGAGGACGAGGCGGAGCAGAAGCTCCGTGACGTCTTCGATGACGGCCACGAGTACGAGGACTACAACGGCTTCACCTGGCTCGTCGAGAGCCTCTCGATCGAGATCGAGACCCTGGAGTGGGAGCCGACCGTCGACGAGGCGATCGAAGTCCTCAAGGACTTCGTCTCCAGCCACATCGACGAGGGCAGCGAGAGCGGCGAGGGCCGTGTCGCGAAGGCGGCGCAGGTCGTCCTCGACGACCACTCCCGCCTCGCCCAGCGCGTCACCACGCTGGAGGGTCGGGTCACCGACCTCGACTCGCGGATCACGCTCCTCTCGGAGCGGCTCCAGCGCGAGGCGTTCACGCCGTCCGACGAGGGCTAGCGGGCGTCTTGGGTGGTGGCTTCGGCCACCGCCCTGGGCTTCCGCCCACGGGGGTCCTTCGGGACCCCCAACCGAACACCGACGAAGGGAGTAGCGATGAAGACGAGGTTCGCGGTCGTGCAGAACGCACGCGATGCGAAGCAGCTGTGGTCGTACCTGCCCGAGAACTACCGCATCATCGGGCCGGACTTCGGCGAGCCGAACCGCCCCGTCTACCTGATCGGCGGCGAGGATGTCGCTGGCTGGACGATGGATGACTACGTCATCCCCCGCCTGGCCTCCGGCCTGATCTGGGCCACCGAGATCACCGACGAGGTGACCAAGGCAGTCGAGGAGGTGAGCGCACGATGAGGGGCGTCACCACCCAGCACCTGCGGGCGGCGCTCGACGACAAGCGGCTCGTGACCATCAACGAGGTCGCCGAGCTTCTCGGCGTCACGCGGCAGGCAGTGCAGCAGCGGATCGGGAAGGGAGACCTACCGGTCTCGATCGGACGGATCGGCAACGTCGTCAACGGCGTGCTGGTCTGGGACAGGGACGAAGTCCTCGACTACAGATCCAAGTGGGGACGATGACCGACAGGTTCGGTGGAGGATCGTACGATCCTCTGCCGTGCCTGCCGACTGGCAGGTAGCAATGGGGCGGCAGTCGCCCCAACACGAAAGGATGTGATGCACGGTGGCAAAGTTCATCGAGACTCTCGATGGCCTGATGGGTCGGATCCTCGATCTCGACAGCCGCAAGCTGGACCTCATCGGGGACACGACTCGGATGGAGTCGTACGTCAACGGCGGCGGCAAGCTCCGCTTGCACGTCGACATGCCGGACGACACCCAGACGTTCGCGCTCAACCCGCACATGCGGGGTCAGGTCGCGACCGACCTGGGGATCCCGAAGCGGTACTTCGACCGGATGACGGCCGATGCTCCGTACCTGCTCCGGGACAACGTCAACCACTGGCTCCGTGAGGAGCCGAACCGGCGCATGGTCCGGGCGTACCGCGAGGACTCCGGGAACGTGGGCCGCGCCTGGCTCTCGCCTGGGTATCGCCGCCTCGACAACGTCGAGATCGCGAAGACCCTGCTTCCCGAGTTTGAGAACCTCGGCACGCCTGTGACGTTCCATCAGGCTGCCGTCTCGGACACGAAGCTCTACATCCGGGCGCTGTTCCCCGGGATCGAGCGGGAGGTCAAGAAGGGTGACGTCGTCCGCTGGTGGGTCGAGATCACCAACTCCGAGGTCGGCTCCGGCACCCTCGGGATCCGGGGCTTCATCCTGCGGCTCGTCTGCATCAACGGGATGACCGTCGCGTACACGCTCAAGAAGCGTCACGTCGGTCGTCGCATCGACGAGGACGGGATCCTCTCGGATCAGGCCCTGCAGGCCGACGACGCAGCCTTCTGGCTGGCCGCTCGGGACACGCTCAAGGCCACGATCGCGGAGACCCGCTTCGACGAGATCGTCGAGCAGCTTCGCTCCACCACTGGTGGAGAGGAGATCCGCCGCGTGGTCGAGGCGACACAGGTGCTGCAGAAGACCTTCGGCTTCTCCGACGAGGAGAAGAACTCGGTCGTCACGCACCTCGCCGCAGGTGGGGACCTCTCCCGCTGGGGCGCACTCAACGCCGTCACCGCTGCGGCGAAGTCCGTCCCCGACGTCGACCGTCAGGTCGAGATGGAGGGCATCGGTTGGGACGTGGCCAACCTCACGCCGAAGGCGTGGGAGGCGATCGCTCTCGCCTAGCAGGACCTCTGCCTCCTCGGGCTTCGGCCCGAGGGGGGAGCCGTCCGGCTCCGTACACGAAAGGAGGTGCTTGGGTGCCTAGACACATCACGGCCAGCGCCAAGCAGGAGACGGGACAGACCGTCTCCATCGAGGTCAAGGACGAGGAGATGGACACGGTCGGCTACCTGGAGATCGTCGCTACGCCTAACGGCGTGGCGATCCAGGGCTGGCACGGTGACGACTCCGAGGCCGACGGGCAGATGATCCTGCTGAAGCAGGGACAGGTACGCCCCGAGTCGAGACGGGCCTGATGGGCTGGGATCCGTTCGACCTGATGGAGCTTCCGGTTCCGGAGTACGAGCGCTCGCACCTGGAGACATGTGCGGCCTGCCGGGGGCTGTGGACACGCTCGGCGTTCGCCTACCACGAGGCGTCGCACGCGGCCGTGGCGCTCGACCTTGGACTCAAGGTCGAGTTCGTCGCGATCGACGAGAACCGGGAGGTCGAGGTCACCGAACTGGAGGCCACGCTCTACCCGGTGATCAAGGCCGGGATGAAGGTCCCGGCGATCTGCACACGGCTCGACCCGGAGGCGATCCGCCGGAAGCCGTTCGACGTGATGGCGGCGATGGTCGCCCCCTCGTGCGTGCAGACCGGCAACACGGCGGTCGACGACTACGCGGCGACGGAGTCGTTCATCGCGGTGCGTCTGATGAAGGCGCGCGGGATGGACCACGACGCGGTGCTCGACAGGGCGCTCCGCATCGTCAGGAAGGTCGCCGTCCAGGACAGGATCCTGGACCTGGCCAAGCAGCTGGCAGCCACGGGCTGGGTCGACCTCGCCTAACAGAAGAGGGACCCCAGAGGGTCCCTCTCCCACACGAAAGGAAGTGAGTGGCTAGAGGCCACCGACTTCGCAATGGACGGATCGTACACGGAAGGAGGTGCGTGTCTATGCCCGACTCGTTCGGGTTCACGCACGAGCCGCACTGGGGCGTCATCTACCACCGCTGCGTGGAGTGCGATGACTACCCGTGGGGCGCGATCGTCTCCGAGGCGGAGCGCAAGCGCCACCACGCCAAGCACGAGCGCGCGCGACAGCGAGAGCTTGAGCGCACGCGGAAGGCGAGCCTCGCCAAGGCGAGGAAGACGAAGCGGCAGCTGGAGAGAGAGCGCGGGTGACTGCGGGGACAGGGCTTCGGCCCTGGCCCGGAGCATCCGCTCCGAACCACACACACGAAAGGAAGGAGGATCCCTGTGCAGGGATCAATGAAGGCGGTCGTGTTGCTGGCCGTCACACTGCTGGTGGCCCTGGCCGCCCTCACCTACGCGGGCACCTCGGTCGCCTCGACCGGCTGGCGGGACTTCAGCGCCGAGGGGCTGATGTGCTCGTCCTCCCGCCCGGGACAGGCGCAGAGCGCGCTCTGCCTAATCACCGACGGCACACTGGAGGGCTACTCGTTCTCCCTCGGGTCGTGGGGCATCAAGGTCAAGAACGCCAGAGAGCGGGTCGTCTTCAAGAAGACGAACACCGGCTCGGAGAAGACGCCGGGCTGGAAGCTCGACTCCAGCTGGCAGTACAAGAACGAGGCGACGGCGTGCAAGCGCCTCCAGTACGTCGTCTCCTGCTTCCTCACGATGGGGAAGCTGGAGGGTTGGGCAGTGCTCATCACCTCGGACTCGATCGAGGTCTCGGACCTCGACAACATCACTCGCTTCGCGCGGGGCGACGTCCAGTAGGGCGACTGCGGGTGGCGGCCATGAGCCGCTGCCCGGAGCATCCTGCTCCGACACACGAAAGGAGTCACATGAAGAGGATCGCACTCATCGCGATCTTGACGCTCGTCGCGCTCGTCTCCACGAGTACGTCCGTCGCAGCATCGACGAGCAGCTGTTCGCAGGCCACGCGCATGGCGAAGCAGTACATCCAGACGATGGCGTTCTCCAAGAGCGGCCTCGTCGAGCAGCTGCAGTACGAGGGCTTCTCCCGTGGAGCAGCCAGCTGCGGTGCCAGTCACGCTGGTGCCAACTGGTACGCCCAGGCCGTCAAGTCGGCGAGGGAGTACCTGCGCACGATGCCCTTCTCCCGCTCGGGTCTGATCGAGCAGCTGGAGTACGAGGGCTACACGCATGCTCAGGCTGCGTACGGCGTCTCGCGCGCCTACCGCTAGAGCGGGCGACTGCGGGTCGGGACACGCGTTGTCCCGGCCCGGAGCATCCGCTCCACACGAAAGGAGGAACGATGGCAGAAAGCAGGATGGGAGAGACGAGTCTCTCCGAGATCCAGGTCAGCGATGACCACTGGGGCGACGGCGCAGAGCCGGTCGTCAAGGCGTGGCTGCGGACGAACTACGACCCGGACACGATGCCGACCTTGCAGGTGGCCTCGGTCACCGGCAAGGAGGGCCTCTGGCTGCTCGGCTGGGACACGAAGGGCGACTGGCCGCCGCTCCTCTCGCTGATCTTCGGCGAGGAGTACGCGCGCGAGCAGCTGGCCCGGATCAAGGAGCAGCAGGACGACCTCGGCACGGTCACGTTCGGCGAGCGCTGCCCTCGCTGCGCGATCCGCCGCTTCACGCCCTACGGGCAGGACAGGGGACCGCTCGACCCGCCGCCTCCGGCGCTCTCGCGCACGGACAACGCGTCCTACATCTGCTCGGAGTGCGGGGTGGCCGAGGCGATGGACGACATGAACGGCCGACCGCTGGTGATGCCGGACCAGTGGCCGGTGGTGAAGCCCGGCTCGTTCGGACAGGGGCGGCTGTGAACACCGGCTGGGAGCAGGCGCTGGAGGTGCAGGCGCAGCTGCTCAAGCAGACCCAGGGACCGTTCTGGCGGGAGATGTCCGGGCACTGGCTCGTGAACCGCGAGGAGAAGTACGGCAGGCACGCGATGCTGCCCTCACGGCACGCCTTCGGCGTGGCATCGGAGATGGTCGCCGAGGCGGAGCCGATCTACGTGACCGGCGAGATGCTCGACCTGACCCGGACGGCGATGGAGACGTTCGACACGACGGAGGAGGTGCATGACCACGACTTCTTCCTCCGCAACGGCATGGCCCTGCTGGCGAAGCCGTTCGTGGCCAAGGACGCGGAGGGCCTGGAGACGGCGTGGTCTGCCGTCACCTGGCGCTACGTCGACCTGCCGCCGGAGGCGTCGCCCGACAGGGAGCCGGTGCCCGCCGTGGAGATCATCCTCTGGTGGGACACGACTGTCGACGACGGCTGGGACGAGGCCCATCCCGAGCAGATCGCGTTCGCGCGCGAGCTTTACCGCTCGTGGGGGATGCGCTACGCCGTGATGCACGCCACCCTGGTGCCGCTGGAGTACATGTCGCAGCCGCGCCACATGTCCCAGGAGGGAGACCCGGAGGCCAGCTGGATGACCTTCCTGCGGGTCTTCAACCGGCTGATGGAGGAGCGGATCGTGCTCAAGTCGCGGATGCGTCCGCACCGTGCGATCCGTCGCTCGGCGGCGAGGCTCGGCCTCGTCGAGGTCAAGGACGTGGTCGTCTGCGAGCTTCGCCGTGCTCGCCCGCGCGGCTACGAGTGGCCCGAGTCTGGCGAGGGGGGACACCTGAGCCACCGCTTCATGGTGCGGGGGCACTACCGCAACCAGTGGTACCCGAGCCTGCAGCGGCACCGGCAGCGGTACATCTTCCCGTACATCAAGGGTCCAGACGACAAGCCGTTCATCGACAAGAAGCGCGTCTGGGTCTGGGATCGTTGATCCATGAATCATGGATCGCGAATCGGGGACCGGCCCGTCCGACACGCTTCCCTCCGGGGGAGCGGGCGTCCTGTAGTGGAGAAGCCGACGAACGAGGTCGGTGGACCTGGACGTCACGGCAGCAGCGGGACTGGGCGCTACGTGCCCGCTGCCCCCGAGAACGGAGAAGCCCGGGCCATCCCGCCCGGGCTTCTTCACGCTCGCCCCAGAACGTGTTACGGTCGGGCTTCCTGTAGTCCCCTACCGAACGCACGTTCAGAAAGGCAGGGTGAGCGTACACGAGGCGGCTGGTGGAAGTAAAGGGATACCCGCCAGCGTTGCGTCGGCCTTCCACGCGGGGGCGTTGCGTGCGACGACGCGGCTATGCGACCACGGCAAACGGTGGGGGTGGGACACCGGGCGCTCTTCGCCTTCGGCTCATCGCAAGCCATCGAGTTGTCACCGACCGAAGACCAACGGCCTGCGGGGCGGACGGCGGCGACAGGGCGGCCACGAACACCACCCGGTCACTGCCGCTCTTCAGGAGATCAGAGGGGAGGACCGATGCTGGAGTGCCACGAGTGCGGTGACCCGATCACGAGCGCGAACCACGCCTGGTACGAGGTCACCGGCTGGGAGCATCCCGGGCAGACGAGCGTCATCCTGCGCCGACGCACCGGGGTGGTGCTCTGCGAGTCCTGCATGCTCATCCGCAAGATGCAGCTGCAGCGGGGTCCCGTCGGGGACCAGCTGTTCTGACAACACGAGAGGAGGAGAGATGCCCACGTACAAGGGACGCTGGAAGGCCAAGGTCGAGCAGGAGTTTGAGATCGAGGCCGAGGACGAGGAGGACTTCCACGACCTCATCGACCAGGAGATGAACCCTCGCAACGTGACCGAGCTTCACGACTTTGAGCACGAGGTCGTGACGATCGACGATGCCGAGGGCTAGGGACTTCGGCTTCGACGCGCTCGTCGAGGTGACCGGCGCGAACGTGGCCGTCGAGCGGGGCGCGATCAACTCGGCGCTGAAGGCGATCAAGGACGCGCTCGCCGGGGAGGTGGAGGGCGAGCTTCTCGGGCAGGTGATCCGAGACATGGCCGAGCGCTACCGCAGGCTCTGGCCGGACATGACGCTGACGCCGACGGCGCTGGCGAAGCATTGGAATCGGATTCTCGCCGAGGAGCAGGAGCGGGCGAAGCCCGTCACCTACGTCACGCACGACCGCGTCCACTGCAGCACCTGTGATGGGCTGCGGATGGTGCTGGTCGGGCACCAGCAGCCGAAGCCGACCAGCTGGCAGATCGAGATGAACGCGAGGTACCCGAAGAAGCCTCCGATGGGGCTGCCCGACGAGTCGCACCGCCGTCCGGAGGACGGCTACGAGATCTTCATGCCGTGCCCCGACTGCAACGAAGCTGCGCTCAAGCTCGTCCGCGACTACAAGGACAGGTTCGCTCGACACCACGGGTGACACCGAACAGAAGTTCGTTTAAGCTGAGGGCCTGAAGGCCCACGAAAGGAGTGGAAGTGGAGAAGGTCGTAACCGGAGTCGTCTCCGCCCTGGAGCCGCGCTCCAACGACTGGGTGGCCGTTCACATCTCGGTCCCCGGACGTCAGTACCCGACGAAGCTGTCGACCAAGAGGCCCGAGTTGATCGGTCTCGCGCAGTCGGTCGTCGGCCAGAACGTCGACGCCCTCTACAACGAGGAGCAGTCGACGCAGATCAACCCGCACAACGGGCAGCCCTACACGAACCGCTACCTGGAGGCACTGGCCCCGGCCGGGTCGATCCCGCCACCGGTCGTGCCGGTGCAGCAGCCGGTGCCGCAGGCGTCCTTCCAGGGGCAGCCGCAGGGCTTCCCGCAGCCGGTGCAGACGTTCCCGCAGCCGCAGGCGATGCCAGTGCCGCAGCAGCCGTTCCCTGGAGGGACCGGTCCGGCTCCGCAGGGGATCGGGAACCTGCAGCCGCAGCTGCCACCGCAGCCGGTCACCGCCTTCGTCGCCGACGACGAGCGCGAGAACCGGATCATGCGCCAGGCGGCGACCAAGGTCGCGGCCGCCTTCCTGCCGCAGCTGAACCCCGAGGACCAGAACCTCGGCTCGCTGATCCGGATCTCGGAGCAGCTGCTCAAGTACTACCGGGAGGGCGTCTCCTGGGAGACGGCACCCCCCGCCGTCCCCGCGCAGGCCCCGCAGCAGGACGGCAACCGCGCAGGCTACGAGCACCCGGGCGAGTACGCCGACCCGGGCCGTGAGCAGGGCGACCCCGGCCCGGTGCCGGTAGGGGACTTCCCCGACGGCTACTGATGCTGGCCTCCGAGGCGATCCGCATCCGCGAGCTTGCCGAGGCTCTGCTCTCGGATGAGCAGCTGGCCGCGCTCGGAGAGGAGATGGAGATGCTGTCGCGCCTGGGGTTCGGCAAGACCCCGGGCGCGATCAGCATCACCCACTGGGACCGAGACCCCACAGACGGGACGCTCGGGACTCGCGTCGAGGAGGCTGCTCGACGAGTGATGACACACGTAAGGGAGGTAGAGGTTGACGGCTAGCGAACTGGTGAAGCGCCTGCGCAAGGGTGGCGCGCGCGTTCACCGCACGAGCGAGCCACCGGGGGTCTTCGTGCTGACGACCGACCCGGTGCTGGCCAAGTGGCTGCGCGAGAACGGCGCACGCCTGAAGGGCAGCTACGAGCGGAACCCCTGGGGTGCGGCTCACGTCGAGGGGGAGGACCTGATCACCGAGCACGACTACTGGATCCACGGGATGACTGTGGAGGGATCTCTATGGGAGGCCGCAGCATGACGATCACGATGATGATCGAGGCGTACATCAGCCCGATCCAGCTGGCAGAGATCCTCGACTGCCCCCCACACTGGGTGCGCGACATCCTGCGGGCCAACTACTGGGACGACGCGCCCGGCAAGGGCGGGCGCTGGAGGATCGACCACGAGATGGCGCTCAAGGTCGCCGGGGTCGTGGCCAGCTGGCGGGCGAACACGATCGACCACGTCTTCTCGCGATGACCTGCGTTCGTCACCCCGATGGTGACGGGCCAGAGTGGTGCATGGACTGCCACCCCGAGAGATACCCGCGCGCACGCGACGTGCCGCATGCCCGTCGTGGCGACATGGACACCTCCCAGGCGTCCGCCGCCGTGATCGAGCAGGTGGAGGGAGAGACCTTCACCTTCAGGCCGAACACGCAGAAGTACCTCGCTCTGGAGACGCTGACCCTGCGCCCGATGACGGCGCGCGAGGTCGGGCGCGAGAGCGGCAAGCCGGAGATCTGGAAGCGCGTCTCCGACCTGAAGAACGCCGGTCTGATCGACGACACCGGCTTCCGCAAGATGGACCCGGAGACCGGGAGAGAGGGGGCGATCTGGATGCTCAACGAGAAGGGACGTGAGGTGCTGTTCAAGCTGCGCGCTGGAGAGACGGTGAGGATATGAGCGCCATCTCGATCGACGACTTCCTCGTCGCCGACGGGATCTCCGATCGGCGCGAGCTTGAAGGGGCGGCGCAGAGCCTGCGCTGGCCCGCCCGGATCAGGCACCTGAGCGCCTCCTCGATCGGGATGTTCCGTCGCTGCCCCGAGCAGTTCCGCCACCGCTACCTGCTCGGTGAGAAGGAGCGCCCGGGCGAGTCGCTGCTCGTCGGCTCCGCCTTCCACGAGGGGCTGGAGTTCAACTACAAGCAGAAGATCGAGTCGCACGAGGACCGTCCTCTCGCCGAGCTTGTCGAGTACCTGCAGGACGCCGGGGTGCAGAAGGTGCTCGACGAGGCGGGCGGTGCGGACGAGGTGGCCTGGGACGCGGCGACCCCCGAGGAGGGGGTCGAGGTGCTGCGCAAGGACTCGGAGCGGATTCTCTCCGCCTACCGCAAGAACGTGACCGAGCGGATCCAGCCGATCGGGGTCGAGCAGAAGTTCTCGATCCCGGTCGAGCCGGTGCCGATCATCGGCTACCTGGACACGGTCACCGACGACCAGCGGGTGATCGACACGAAGACCGGCAAGCAGGTCTCGACCAAGCTCAAGCCCTCCTGGATGCTGCAGGCGGTGCTCTACGCCACGGCCACCGGCTACGACGCCGAGTACCACTCGATCTCGCGCGCGGCGCGTCCGCGCATCGTCACGGCGGTCGAGTCGGCGGACATGATCCAGCGCCCCGACGAGACGCAGATGCGCAACGTGCTCTCCTCGGCGACGCAGATCGCCGACATGATCGCCTACCTCTACACGACCCGTGGTGCGAACCAGACCTGGCCCACCCTGGGCCGCTTCGCCGACTGGTCGATGAGCTTCAGCCCCTGCACCAACTGCGGGTGGCGGAAGGTATGTCCCGCGATGGCAGGGGAGCAGTGATGCAGAAGACAGACCTGATCCGCGAGGTGGAGAAGATCCACGACGCACTGATCGCAGCCGACCGCCACTTCATGGCCGAGGCGCAGATGAACGCAGCCCTGCACCTCTCGACCGATGTGCGACCGTCACCGCTGGCGGCGAAGATCGCTGTCGCGAGGGAGTCGGCCGCCGTCCTGGTCTCCCGACTGGATACGGAGGTCATGACCTGATGACAGTCAGGACAACAGCAGACGCCTCGCAGGCGACGCCGCTCGACTACATCGGTGCGCTCAAGCTCGCCGTCGAGGCCGGGGCGAACATGGAGTCGACCAACGCGCTGATGATCCGGATCCTGGAGTACGCCCCCGAGCCGGAAGGCTCGGCGACGAAGCCGACCAAGATCCTGATCGACGCGTTCCGGGATCTGGGGGCGACGGTGAGCGTGCCGTGAGCCTCGCCCCGCTCGTCGCGCCCGAGATCCGTGGCGTCGAGGGCAAGGACCCCGGCGTCCACGAGTGGTGCTCGCTGCCCGGCTGCGTCTCGCGCACGCAGGACGGCCACCACCTCTGGCCCCGCAGCTTCCTGCGCGGGCAGCCGCAGAACTGGGTGCGCGTCCCCTCCGGGGCGACCGTCGCCAACAAGACCGGCGTCTGCCGCCGCCACCACTCCGCCTTGACCGGGAACATCGGTGGCCACACCGGCTGGATCAAGCTGGAGCACGGCGACGTCTTCACCTACTGGGAACAGGAGGTCCCCGGCAAGTGGGTCTCACGGGGGATGCTCTCGCCGCAGCCGAAGGTGATCGGCGGCCGGGCCGAGGAGGCCCCGCTCACGGCGGCCCGTGCGCACACGCACCTGGAGCCGGGGGAGACCTGCGAGCAGTGCGGCTACACGCGCCCAGAGAAGCGTGAGGCGCTCCCGGCGCGCAAGGTGTCGCAGTGGGGCGTCGTCGTCCCCGACGACGCTGAGATCGGCGCTGACGTCCTCAACGAGTGGGTCAACCAGTTCGCCGTGCTGCTCGGGCTGGAGACCGAGGGCGGCTCGCGCCTGCTCCGCTACCACGTCCTCTCGGTGGTCCTGGCTTGGGCGATGATGCACCGGGAAGCCCTGATCGAAGACATCGCAGAGTCGAGGGCGGCATGAGGTACCAGCGGGTGCTCGACTTCATCACCGCCTACTTCGCCGAGCACGGCCACGCCCCGACGCTGCAGGAGGTGGCCGACGGCGTCGGCTATGCGTCGAAGTCGTCGGCGCATAATGCGGTATGGGCGCTGATCACGACGGGGTCGCTTACCGGCTCCCCCGGCCGGTCACTCCGTCTCGGCGTCCCTAGCGAGGGCGGGGGACCACCTCCCCCGGTACCTCGCCCTCGCGCCCCTCGCCGTCAGGGGAAACGGCGAATGTCGACGATGTCCCCGACGAAGCGGGAGACCGGCTGATACTGGACGACCTCGCCCGTGTGCGGAGCGGCGATCACCTGGCCGTTGCCCATGTACATGACGACGTGCTTGCCCCCGTTGGTGATCAGCCAGTCACCCGGCTGTGCGGCCGTGAGCGAGGGGACCCTGCTCCCCACATGCAGCATCGTCCCCGTCGTCAGGCGGCCCGGGGTGGGGATCCCCGCCTGCTCAAAGGCGTACTCGATCAGCCCCGAGCAGTCGAAGCCGACGCTCGGTGAGGCAGCGCCCCACACGTAGGGCTTGCCCAGCTGCTTCTTCGCGATCTCCAGCGCCCGGTTGACCTTCGGGATCGGCGACAGCTTCGTCGGCCCCGCCTGCTTGACGGTGCCCCCGAACGCGCGCGCTCGCACCTCCGGGTGCTTGAAGCTCGGCAGCGCGTCCAGCTTGACCTCGGGGAAGGCGCTCCTCTGCCGTTTGGGTTGCAGCAGCTGCTCGACGTCGAAGCTCGGGATCAGCGTGTCGGGCTTCGCGTCGGAGAGGATCTGCTCGACGTCGAAGTCGGGGACCTTGACCGGCGTCGCCTTCTCGGCGACGTGCGGCAGGCGCTGCGTGCCGGGGAAGGCGGACACGTACTGGGAGATCGTGTCGTAGCCCGCGCCGGAGCGGTAGGCGTTGGGGCCGATCCCCCAGGCACCGAAGTCGCGGCCGCCGTTCGACATCCGGTAGGCGGCCTTCGCGTTCCGCACCGGGTCGAACAGGTCCTCGTTGCGCGCGAGGCCGAACTGCTGGCGTCGGGCCGGGCCGAGGTCGCCCTTGAGGTTGATCTGGAAGAGGCCGTAGCTCAGGTCGCCGGTTCCGGCGTTGCCGTTGAAGGCGTCGTTGCGCCCGCCCGACTCGCGCTTGGCGATCCCGAACGCGGTCTTGAGCGCCTCCCCCCGGAAGCCCGCGCGCGACAGCACCGAGACGAGGCGCTGGTCATTCAACGTCGTAGCCCGCTTCCTTGGCCTGGCTCTTCATCTTCTCCATCGCCCCGAACATCTGGTCGTAGAGGTAGCGGTCGATCTTGTCCAGCTGCTCGTCGGCCATCTGGCCGGAGTCGGCAAGCTCCTTGAACGAGTCCCAGCCCGCGCGCTTGGCCGAGGCATCGGCCTGCGCGAAGAGCTTCGGGTAGTACTGCTCGGCCACGTCGAGCAGGCCGCTGATCCGCTCGGCCTTGGTCAGCGTGTCGCCCTCGCCTCGGTCTCGCTTGGCGAACTTGGTCTCGGACTCGTACTGCTTCCAGTCCCCGTAGGGGGCGCGCAGCTTCTGCATCTGGGTCAGGAGCGGCGGCGGTGTCAGGCCCTTCTCGCGCATCTGCTTGGCCACCTTGTCGAGCGGCCCCATCCACTCCTTGACCTCCTTGCGGACGCCGTCGGTGCGCTCACGCACGAGGCCCATCTGGCGCAGCGACTGGTCGGCGATCGAGCCGCCCTTCTTCACGTCGAGACCGATCCCGAGGCCCGGCACGAAGGTGCGCCCGACGCTCTGCAGCCAGTTCTTGCGGCCCTCGCCGCTCGCCATCCCGATCATCTCGCGCAGCCCCGGCGAGAGGTAGTTGCCGGTGAACGCCGTCAGGTCGGGCTGCTCGCCGTTGGCGACCTTGCCGACCCCGCGCATCAGCGCGACCGCGTTCTGCACCGCCTCGCGCCCGGGCGCGGAGGGGTCGAGCTTGCCGATGTTGATGTCCTTGCCGAAGAAGTTCGCGATCCCCATGTCCTGCACCGTCATGTTGGTCTCCTCGCCCTTGATCGCGCCGGAGGCGAGCGAGGCGACAGCGAGGCGCGCGGGGTACTCGCGCCCGTACATGAAGGGCCACTTGGTGATGCCCCGGATGAACGGCCACAGCGCCAGCCAGCGGGTCATCACCTCCTTCTCGTAGGGGGTCAGCGTGTCGAAGTCGATCAGGTCCTCCTTCGTCCGCTGCGCCACGATGTCGCGCACCTCGGCGAGGTCGGGGTCCTCGATCAGGCGACGCAGGTCGGAGGCGGTGGTGAAGCCGTACTTCCCGGCGTGGTTGAGCCAGGCCGCCTCGCGGATCGGCACGTCGGCCCAGCGCCCGAGCATCTCGCCCATCTGCCCCGACTGCTTCGTCAGCTGCCGCTCGACCCGCTGCATCCCGGTCTGCGGGCGGACGTTGAACTCGGGCAGCGCCGTCGCCTGGATCGTCCCCACCTGCTCGCGGATCATGTGCCGCAGCTGCGGGTCGTCCTTGGTGATGCGCGCGACGTCGCGCTTGACGAGCTTCGTGAACGCGGCCGGGTTGGTCATCGCCACCATCACCGCGTTCTGCGTGAAGTTGACGGGGATGTAGCGCCAGGGGCGCACGTAGATCGAGGCGATCCGGAAGAGCGCGTTGACGACGCCGACGGTGGCCATCGCGTTGCCGCGCGGGGCCGAGGAGAAGACGTCGCCGAGCCGGTTGCGCGCGATCCTGCGCGGCACCACACGCACGTTCGCCTCGTCCTCGACCCAGGCCGGGCGGGACTTGTCCTTGTTCGGATCCCAGAACATCTCGTCCTGCATCCCGTCGACGTCGTTGATCTCGTCCACCTCGTCGGCCAGCTGCCGGGCGGAGAGGTCGCGGAAGTCCCGCTCGGAGAGGCGGTTCGCGGCCTGCGTCGCCGCGTGCATCTTCTCCGGGGTGACGTCCGGGTTGCGGACGTAGACCATGTCCTTCATGGTCGGCTTCCCCCGCTCGATCGGGTCGCCGACCTTGTAGAGGTCGGAGCGGGCGCGGATCGTCTCCAGCAGGCGCAGCCGGGCGCGCAGGATGTAGGTGACCACGGCCGGGTCGTTCAGCACCTCGCCGGTCTGCATCCGGATCAGCCGGTTGCGGTTGCGGTTGATCGACTTGGCGGTGACGCGCGGGGTGCCGACGACGTCGGCGGTGGCGGCCATCCGCACCGGGTCTGCGGGCGGCGCGCCGATCGACTCCCACATCGACATGTGCGGGAAGTAGCCCTTCGCCTCCTCGTCGTTGTCCATCAGCCCGCGCCTGCGGAAGTCCTCGGCGACGGCGTTCTTGCGCACGCTCAGGCCCTCCAGGATCGCGGCCGTCTGCTCGGGCGTCTTGCCGCGCGTGAGGATGTGCGCTCCCGCCTCCTCCGCCTGCGTCGCAAGCTCGGCGAGCGCGTTGACCGCCTCGTCCATCTGGTCGACGTCGCCGGAGTCGAGCGCCTTCTGCAGGTCGGCGATGTCGGC
>Ga0157375_10000259_pt1 | contig 47987 bp, 39 predicted proteins | sample M35metaG_FD_115311 | JGI IMG/M metagenome (GOLD analysis project Ga0157375, IMG submission 115311) | Miscanthus rhizosphere microbial communities from Kellogg Biological Station, Michigan, USA - M3-5 metaG | ecosystem: Host-associated > Plants > Roots > Rhizosphere > Soil | place: USA: Michigan...
ATTGAAGCGTTATTGCTGGTCGGGGGGCGTGCCGAACTTGTACGCAGGATCGGCGTTGCTGCTGTACTTCGAGCGGACGAAGGCGAAGATCTTCCATAGCTCGTCGGCGTTCTTGACCAAGGCGCCGAATGGCGGCATCGGTCCGACGACGCTTTCGCGACCCTTGCGCACGTAGCCGGCCTTTTGCAGCTCGTCGCTGCCGAGCGTCACGAGGCGGAACAGCGTGTCGTCGTCGCCGCCATAGACCCATGTGTCGTTCGTCAGGGGCGGGCACATGCCACCGCCGCCGCCACCACCGTGACAACCGTTGCAGCTGTAGCTCAGAAACAGGTGTTCGCCTTGGGCGACGATATCCGCCTGCGAGTCGGTGTACGGGTTTTTCAATTGCCCTTTCGGCGTATTCGCGACCAGATCGGCCGGCTTGATGCTGGCGTAGTCGACGGGTTTGGCTGCATCGGCCGCGATCGCCGTGCGCAGGGTGTACGTGACACCCGCAGCGGCAAAAAATACGATCGCGCCCGCAAGAATTCTTCTTATCACCTTGAATCTCTCCTCTTCAGCTGGTTCTCTGTTCGACGTAAACTTTTTTGGAAACGAAGTGCCGGCATGTACCAATAAACCGAATCATGCACGTGCGAAACTGAATCACGCCCGCTCCGGCAGTGTTGCACGTGCGACGGGCTCTCGTGGCGTTCAGCCGGACTTTGAAGCCGCCCGCGCTTCGGCTTCCTGAAGCATTTTGAGCACGGCCTCGTTGCTGTTCGACTTGGCGATCATCGACGCCGTACGGCCGTCTTCACTGCGCGTCTTCGGATCGGCACCGGACTTCAGCAGCAGCGAGCCTACGCGTACGGCGTTGTTCGCGGCCACGAGCATGAGCGGCGTCACGCCACCTGCGTTCCCGGCGTTGACGTTGGCGCGATGCTTGATCAGCAACGCCGTCATTTCCTCCGAGCCGCCGGCCGCAGCGAGCATCAAGGGCGTGTACCCGCCCTTGCCGACGGGGCGATTGACATCGGCACCCGCGCTTATCAGCGCCGCGGCCGCATGCGTCTTTGCATTCTGCGCCGCGATGCCGAGCGCCGTGAGGCCGTCCTCGTCGCCAGTCTCGAGCTTCGCGCCCTTGCCGACGAACAACTTGACCAGATCGGCGTTGTCGGTCCAGGCGGCGTACATCAACGGCGTCCAATGACTGATGTCGACGATGTTCACGTCCGCCTTGTGCTGCAGGAGCAGCGGGATGAGGCCGCTGAAGCCGAAACGCGTCGCGTTGACCAGCGGCGTGTAGCCGTCGCCAAAATGCGCATTGGCGTCGGCGCCATGGTCGAGCAGGTAGCGCACGCGTTCGGCGTCGTTGGCAACGATGGCGTTGCCCAGTTCCTCGCTCGGATCCGCGCCGTCGGCCAGCGACTGCTTGAGCCGCGCAAGATCGCCGCCTTTCTGTTTGGCCGAGGCGGTTTCCTTCGGCAGGGCGATTTCCTTGTATGGCCCGTGCGAGGGCAGGTCGCCGGCGATGATGCAATCGGCGCACTTCACCAGCGGCACGCCGTAGTCGTCGAGCACCTTGCGGATGTCGGCCTTGCCCTCATGCAAGGCTGCCTCGACCGCAGCCTTGATGTCCGGCCGGCCGCGCGGAACGGCGAGGGCCATGTCGAATTCCAGCGGCACGCTGTCGTCGATCGTGTTGACCGGCTGGATCGTCAACGGGGCCTGCTTGATCGTCTTGTAGTAGCCAGCCATCGGCCCCCACGCGGCGGCGATATCGAGCTGCCCGTCGATGACTTGCTGGACCTGGAACGAAGGTTGGTTTTCCGCGACGAGGTCGCCGTTGTGACTCAGATAGTGAATCACCGTGTTCGCCATGATGCCGTGCTGCGCCAGCGCCTGGCGCACTGCAGAAACCTGGAATACGCCGATGCGCAGGTCCTGCAGCCGCGGATCGTCCAGCGTCTTGAACTGGCCGAAGCCTTTGTCGTTGCGATAGACGAAGACGAAAGTCGAGCGATAGAGCGGCGTCGTGACCGACGCGCCCTCGGTATCCGACGGCATGTCGAGCCAGACGTCGCAGTTGCCGTCAGACAGGGTCGTGCGCATCAGGCCGCGCTCGATCGACGGCCGCCAGTAGTAGGTGATGCTTGCGCCGAGCGTCTTGCCGAGCACTTCAGCGATCTTGTTCTCGAAACCTTCGCCTTTCTGGTTCGACAGCGGCATGTTGCCGGGATCGGCACAGACGGTCAGTGATTTCAGTTTCAGGGTTTCTGCGGCATCGGCTTGCGCAGTCGCCAACACGCCGGCAAGCAGACCAAGGGCAATCAGGGTTTTCATGCTGCATTTCCTCCCGGGTTATCGCTTGAGACCGCGAGCGAAGACAGAAGATTCCAACCGCGAGGGTAGAGCAGAGCGCTGCAAAGCAAAAGCAACTTCTCCTTCCTTGCGAATTCTGCGAGACGCGCGAGATGTGGCTGAGGTGTCCTACAAAAAAACGCCCGGCGTATTCGCGCCGGGCGTCTGGAACTACTCTACGAACGAACCGCCGTCATCAGCCGCCGATGCGGAAGGTGAACAACGTACCGCCCTGCGGGATGTGATTGAGCCCCGCAGCCTTCGTCATCGCCGTCGCACCGATGGCACCGAACTTGTCGTTCAGATCCAGACCGGCAGTAACCGGCAGGCCGATCCATCCGCCGATGCCGGCCAGGATAGACACGTACTGCTGGCCCTTCACCGAGTAGGTGATCGGGTTGCCGATGATGCCGGACGACAGTTTGCGCGACCACAGCACCTTGCCCGTGGCGCGGTCGACAGCGCGGAAGTCGCCACCGAGCGAACCGTAGAACACGAGGCCACCGGCGGTCGTCAGCGTACCGCCCCAGTTCGGATACTGATCGGGAATCTCCCATTCCGTCTTGCCGGTTTCGACGTTGAACTTCTTCAACTTGCCGGTCACGCCCGGTTTCTCTGGATACATGTAGACGTTGGCAAACACGTACACCGTACCCTGCTGCGTGTGCGAGCGTTCCTGCGGATTCAACTCCATGCACCAGTTGTTCGTCGGCACATAGAAATTGGCCGGATCGGCTGGGTCCACCGACGCCGGCTGCTGGTCCTTGCCGCCCATCGCCGACGGGCAGGCCTGCACGTTCTGCTGCGGCAGCAGCGGCGAATGCTCGGCGACCTTGACCGGACGTCCGGTCTTCATGTCGACCTTCTCGGCCCAGTTCGTCGTCACGTACTTGTGCGCATGCAGCAGACCGCCATCGGCGCGGTCGAGCACATAGGCGAAGCCGTTGCGGTCGAATTCGACCAGCGCTTTGTGCGCCTTGCCGCCGGTGTCCTTGATGTTGTCGACCAGGATGACTTCGTTGATGCCGTCATAGTCCCACTGGTCGAACGGTGTCTTCTGGTATACCCAGGCTACCTTGCCGGTATCGACGTTGCGGGCAAAGATCGACATCGACCACTTGTTGTCGAACGGACCGGCGTTGCAGGCGGCCTGCGTCTGCGGCTTGGCGCCGCAGCGGAACGATGGACTCCACAGACCCGGGTTGCCGGTTCCGTAGTACACCAGGTGCAGGTCCGGATCGTAGGCATACCAGCCCCAAGCCGCACCACCGCCGCGCGTCCACTCGTCACCCGGATAGGTCTTGCCGAGATCCTTGCCGGCAACGCCGTATTCGGGATGCGCCTTGTTCGTGTCGGGCGTCATGCCGATGTCTTCGTCGGTGCCGTTGCTGTAGAACTCCCACACCTTCTTGCCGTCGGCCAGCGCATACGCGGTGACACGGCCGCGGGCTGCGAATTCGTCGCCGCCGAAGCCGATGAACACCTTGTCGTTCACGATGATGGGCGCGGGCGTGATCGTCTCGCCCTTGTCGGGATGGGCGTGCTTGACGACCCATGCTTCCTTGCCCGTCGCCGCGTCGAGCGCGATGACATAGCCGTCGAGAGTGCCGAACACGAACTTGCCGTCGGCATACGAACCGCCACGGTTGACCGTGTCGCAGCAGGCGCGCGGTACGGCGGATTCGTCGCGGCCGGACGTCTTCATGTAGCTCCACACCTGGACCGGATGATCCGGATCGGACAGGTCCAGCGCCTGGACGATATTGCACTTCGACATATCGGGACAACCGCTGATGAAGATCATCATCGGCTTGCCACCCATGTCGATGACGAGCGGCTGGCCTTCATGGCCACGCAGTGCGCCGGTCGACTGCGCCCACGACATCTGCAGATTCTTGACGTTGCTCGTGTTGATGTCCTTGAGCGCGCTGTAACGGGTCTGGTTGAGATCGCCTGCCGGTGCACCCCACTGGTTTGCATCCTTGAAGCGTGCGAACTGCTCGGCGTCGGATCCGGCGAATGCCGGAAGCGCTGCCAGCAGGGTCGTGACGGCGGCGAGCATCATCAGCGACAAGGAGCGCTTCGTGCTTCGCGCCCCCCGCTGAGTGCTGCGCGGTGAATCGTTTGAGCCTTTCATTATTATCCCTCCGCTGTGTATTGCTGTTGTGACTATGGAAGTGCTCTCGACGGCTGCGTGGCTCGTGCCGCCTATTGTTCTTGTTGCAACAACGTAGACCTCTACTCGCACAAACACCAGTCAGGAATCGACTCCTGATCGACCGAGTAAGCAAGGGCAGTGCCATCCAGAGCGGCGCGTTGGAGCGTGCGGCACGGGTCCGCTGCAAGCGTTGTAATACATGGCGGAAACCGCATGGCGGCGCGGAAAAGCCGAGGTGCATCGGCGGATTTTCCGCTATTGCACCGCCCGGCTGCATGGAACAGTGCGCCTCGTGTGCAGCAGGGTGTATCGAAACCGGCGCAGCCGGCGTCGACGTACAAATGTATCGCGGAGTAAATTTTTCGTGCGGCCAGGTTTGTGCGGTTTGTGCGGCCGCCGATGGAGCGTCCTATTTCGGCGTGCGGATCCACACCCCCCAGGGCAGCCCGCCAACCGGGATGGATTTGATCGTTGTGAACGTCGCCGTGTCTATGACACTCACACTGTTCGATCGTCCATTGGCCGTATACAACTTGCTGCCGTCAGGCGACAGCGCCATGTTCCAGGCACGCTTGCCGACAGTCGCGGAGCCGGACACCTTGCCGCTGGCCACGTCGATCGCCGAAACGGTGCCTTCGCCGCCGTTGGCAACGAACACGCGCTTGCCGTCGCGACTCGCCACGGCGTCCGCCGGTCGCACGCCGGTCGTGATCGAACCGGTCACCGCATGTTTGACGAGGTCGACTATGTCGACACCACCGGAGGTTTCCTGGGCAACATAGGCGAGCTGCTTGCCGGGCAGCAAGGCAACCCCGCGCGGATGCCCGGAAGTGGGAATCTTCGCGATCGACTTGCCTGCCTTCAAATCGATGATGTCGATGTCGTTGGAGTTCTCGTTCGTCGTTATCAGCCAGCGCTCGTCCGGCGTGAACACGCAGTGCTCCGGATTCTTGCCCTGCGTCGGAATCTTGCGCGTGACGGCCGCGCTCGCCACGTCGACCATGGCGACTTCATTGTCGTCCTCGATGCACACGGCGATCGCCTTCCCCGAGGGCGACAACGATGCGCCCTCGGGACTCCTGCCGACGGCGATGCGCTGCCGGACCTCGCCGGACGCCAGGTCAACCGTGACCAGCGCATTGCCTTCGGCATCGACGACGAATGCCGTCTTTTCCGCCGGATCGGTGACCACGGCCTGGATCTTCTGGCCGATCCTGCCGTGCTCCGGAATCGTGCGCACGACCTCGTCGGTGCCCGTGTCGATGATCGAAAGCGTGCCGTTTTCCTGATTCGCCACGTAGGCGTGTGCGGCGGCTCCGGCACTGCTCCACGGCATCAGCGCCAGAGCCGTCAGGACGACGATATCGATCGAGCGGCGTGGCGTGACGTTCATGCAAGTGACCTCGGCAGGCAGATTTCGGGAAGCGGGATTATTCTCTCGGACAACCGAAGCCCCAGTTCGTTCGTCGCTCCATGCGCTGCGCGGGTCGTCGTCAGTCGTCATTTAGTGTATCCGGTTCGATTCGCGTCGCGGGACTGCACGGTGCGGCCGGACGTGAAAATTTCCTGTGCCGAATGCGCGGGTGCCGGATTCGCATGCGATGATTCTGCCCATGGCAGACGTCCGCGGAACCCATCGATGAACCGCCCTCGGACCCGGGTCATGCTCGTCGACGATCATGCGATCGTACGCTCGGGGTTTCGCCGCCTGCTCGAGGAATATCCCAACATCGAGGTCGTCGCCGAAGCGGAAACCGGCGAGCTGGCCTATCGTGGCTACATCGAGCACCGACCGGACGTGCTCGTGCTCGATATCTCGATGCCGGACACCAGCGGCTTGGCCCTCATGCAGCGCCTGTTCGCACGTGACCCCGACGCGCGCATCATCATCTTCAGCATGCACGACGATGCGGCCATGGCCGAACGTGCGATGGACGCCGGCGCGCGCGGATACGTGACCAAGAGCAGCGCACCGGAGATCCTGGTCAAGGCCGTGTACGAGGTGGCCGCCGGAAAACTGTTCCTGAGTTCAGATGTCGCGAATGCTCTGGCGCTGTCGCGATTCGCCGGCCAGGACGACCCGCTGAAGCAGTTGTCGACGCGCGAATTCGAAATATTCCGCCAGCTCGTCGCCGGACGCCCGCCGGCCGATATCGCGCGCGCGCTGAACCTCAGCGCCAAGACCGTCGCGAACTACCACACGTCGATCAAGCAGAAGCTCGGCGTTGCCAGCGATATCGAGCTTGTGCGCATCGCGCTGCGCCAGAACCTGGTCGAGCCGTGAACCGGCCACCGCGGACATGAACATGTCTCGCTACATCGTCAGGCGCATCATCGTCATCAGCATCGTGATCCTGCTCGCCGCATTGGGTCTTGCGCTGTGGCGTGCGCAATTCGACGTCAAGCGCGAGGAACGGGGCGCGGCCGACGAAGTGCGCCTGTTCGAATACCTGTATGCGCTGGAAAACGGACCGGCTGCGGAGATCGAGGCGAACCTGCAGACGCTGCGCCGGATCAACTCGTCGAAAAACCTGCGCCACGTGCGCTTCTCGCTGAGCGACGGTGAAGGCCGCGTGCTCGTCGAGCCGAGTGCGGAGGAACCGCCGACGCTGCTGCAGCGCGCGTTTGCCTCGATTGCCCCAGGCATGCCGTCGCCGCAAATCGATCCTTCCGCGCCGTGGCTGCTGCAGCGCGACGACGGGCGCAGGTTCCTTGCGTCGCTGTCGCTGAATCCGGCGAGCGAACAACAGGAGGCGCTCGACAATCTTCTCGGCATGCTGCTCGTCCTGCTCGGCTTTGCCGGTGCGATCGTGCTGGCCCTGTACTGGACACTGCGCCGCGCCCTGGCGCCCATGGCGCCGATTCTGAGCGCGATCGACCGGTTCCAGCGCAACGACCTTTCCCATCGCCTGCCACCACTGCCGTTCGCCGAGGCCGACGCGATCGGTCACGCACTGAACCACATGGCCGCCTCGCTGACGACGGCGCAGGAGCAGCGGCGGGCGCTGAGCCTGAAGTTGGTGTCCTCGCAGGAAGACGAACGCACGCGGCTTTCACGCGAGCTGCACGACGAATTCGGCCAGCGCCTCACCGCGATGCGTGCCGATATCAGCTGGCTCACGCGCAGGACCATCGAGCAGCCGCCGCTACAGGACGTCCTGCAGGGCATGGCAGGCCACTGCGAGCGGCTGCAGCAGGACATCCGCGAGCTGTTGTCACGCCTGCGGCCGCTCGAGGCGCGTGCATCGGGGTTTGCCGCGTCGCTGCCACGGCTCCTGGCGGACCTGGTGCAAGGCTGGAACGATCGCCTCGGCGAACAGACGCATTTTTCGCTGCGTTGTGCCATTGCCGATGCATCGATTGCGGATGACCTGGCGCTTACCGTTTATCGCCTCACACAGGAAGCGTTGACCAACAGCGTGCGCCACGCGCAGGCGACGCGCGTGGCGGTGACGCTGGAAAGCGAGGTCGATGGCCGGGTGCTCTGGTCGGTCGAGGACGACGGCGCCGGCATCATCGACGTCGCGGGCGGCGTCCAACTGGGCAACGGACTCGCTGGAATGCGCGAAAGGGCGTGGGCCTTCGGCAGCGATCTCGAAATCGGGCCCGCGCAAGGTTCTCCGCAGCGCCCGGGATTGCGGCTTGCCGCGACGTTTGCCTGACACCGGCGAGGGAACGAGGCTGACTTTCGCGATGTCGTTTCCGCGCGCCACTTCGCGTGCGTCCGGGTCTGCACAAGATCACCGCTTGCCGGGTTGCGCAATCTGACTCCGGATTGACACAGGTTGCCTGGTCAGCCGGGAAATTCTCCCGCCCCGGCCCGGGACCGCATCCCGACGCAGTGCGACGGATCGCGCATGCGCCAACGATGAGGTAAACACGCCGCAATCACGACGCAATCGCCAGTGGGGTCTTTAGCTCGATGAACGATCGACAGGGGAGAACGCGCATCGCCATCGGCGTGCTGGCGGCGGCGATTGGTCTGGCGTTGCCGATTCCGGCAATGTGCGCAGACGACGCGGGCAGCGGTGCGACCGGCCAGTCCGATGTGCAATCGAAGCAGGACGCGGACGAAGCCGAACTCGGCACGATCCACGTCATCGCCATCACGCCGCAGCAGGGCGCGGACCTGCCCGAAACGATGATCCCGTACAACGTGCAATCGACGACGAGCGGCGAACTCGACCGCACGCAGACAATGAGCATCACCGACTACATGAATCGCAACATGACCGGAGTGACGATCAATTCGGCGACCGCCAATCCATTGCAGCCGAACCTGCAGTTCCGCGGCTTCACTGCGTCGCCGCTGCTCGGCGGTTCGCAGGGCGTGTCGGTGTACCTCGACGGTGTGCGCGTCAACGAGGTGTTTGGTGACAGCGTCAACTGGGACCTGATTCCGGAGGAATTGATCTCGACGATGTCGGTCATTTCCGGCGCCAACCCGGTGTATGGCCTGAATACGCTCGGTGGTGCGATCGACATCCGCAGCAAGAACGGCTTCAGCGATCCGGGCATGCACGCGGAAATCTCCGGCGGCTCGTTCGGCCGCACGGAGAGCACGGTGCAGGGCGGCGCCAACAACGGCACCTGGGGCTATTACCTGTTGGCGAACCACTTCGAGGAAACCGGCTGGCGCGACTATTCGAACTCCAACGCGACCGGCTTCCTCGGCAACTTCAGCGGGCGCAGCGACAACGGCTCGCTCGACCTGCAACTGGCTCATGCGGAAACGAAATTGAACGGCAACGGCGCGTCGCCGATCGAGGCGCTGGCCATCCGTCCGGAAAGTGTGTTCACGGCGCCGGACCGGACGCAGAACTATTACAGCCGCATCAGCCTGCAGGGCAGCTGGCGATTCGATGCCGGTTCGACTTTGTCGGCCACGCTATTCGAACGCCAGGTCAATACGCGCTCCTACAATGGCGACGCCAGCGATTTCGCTCTCTGCACCGACAATGCCGCCTATCTTTGCGACGGCGATGACGGATCGCCGCTGATCGATCAGGCCGGCGGCCGCGTCGCCTCCACCTTCGATGCGATCAACAATATCGGCGTGCGCAAGCAGCTCAGTTACGGCGGGTCGCTGCAATGGGTCGAGAAGACATCGCTGTTCGGCTTGCGCAACCAGTTCGCCGCGGGCTTGGATTACGACCACGGCCGCGTCGGCTACAGCGCCCTGCTCGAACTGGCCAACCTGATCGTCGACCCGGATCTGCCGCTGAGCTCGATCACCTCGGCGAACTCCGGCGTCTTCGTGCCGGCCGATGCACTGAGCGTGTACGCCTACAACGTCAACATCGGCGCGTATGCGACCGACACCGTGAGCGTCACCGATCGTCTGGCGCTGACCGCGTCGGCGCGTTACAACCACACGCATTCGGTAATCCAGGACACCGCCGGCACGAATCCCGACCTCAACGGCGAGCATCGCTTTTCGCGCTTCAACCCGGCGCTCGGCATGACCTGGCAATGGACGGAGGCGACGAACCTGTACGGCGGCTACAGCGAATCGACGCGCGCGCCGACCGCAGTCGAACTGGCGTGTTCGAGCCCTGACGCGCCGTGCAAGCTGCCGAACGAATTCGTCGCCGATCCGCCGTTGAAGCAGGTCGTGGCCAAGAACTGGGAAGCCGGCTTGCGCGGCAGCTTCGACGGCGGGTGGTTCGGCACGACGCGCTGGAAAGCGGGTTTTTTCCGCACGACCAATGTCGACGACATCGAATTCCAGGCTACCGGCGGCGCACAATCGAATGAAGGATTCTTCGCCAACATCGGCAACACGCGCCGCCAGGGCATCGAGACCTCGCTCTCGGGCAAGGCTTTCGAGAAGCGTCTCGACTGGTTCGTCAATTACACCCACCTCGACGCGCGCTACCTCACGTCGTTCACCGAGATCAGCGCCAACCATCCGGATGCCGACCCGGATACGGGCCTGATCGCGGTCGAAAAAGGCGACCGTCTGCCGGGACTGCCGCAGCACACGGTCAAGCTCGGCGCGGACTATGCCGTCAACTCGCGCTTGTCACTGGGGGGCGATTTTGTATACAACTCGGCGCAATACCTGCGCGGCGACGAGGCCAACCAGCTTGCGCCGATCGGCGGCTTCGTCATCGTCAACCTGCGTGGCGTATATCGCTTCGGCGAGCATTTTTCGACCTACGTGCGGCTGCAGAACATCTTCGACCGGCGCTATTCCGATTTTGGCGTGATCGGCGACGCCACGCCGGTGCTGCCGCAATTCACCGACCCGCGGCTGCTCAGCCCCGGCGCACCGCGCGCGGGCTGGATCGGCGTCAGCTTCGATCTGTAATCGAAGTCACCAGTCCATGTGGATGGAACAAAAGCAAAGATGGAACTTGGATTACGCGGATGAGGGCAGAGAACGCGGATTGAGAGCAAGTCTTCTTTTGAATCGCTCTATTCGCGTTGACCCGCGGAATCCGCGTCAAAAAAACGGTTCTCTCTGCCTCGGCAGCCCCCGCCGGAAGACGGTCAGCAGCAGCCGCGATTGCCGCCGTTCTTGTAGCGCGCCTGCTGGCATTGCTCGAAGAACTCCTCGTAGCTCGGCACCGTGCGCTCCGGATGATGGCTGCGCAGGTGGCGGACGTAGGTGTCGTAGTCCGCCACTCCTATTGCCAGGCGCGCAGTGCGCACAGCCTGGCGCCAGAAGTGGCGCAATGCCGACTGCGCCTGGGCGATTGTGGTCATTGCGGCACTCCTTCTAAATGCGAGCCGTCTAGTGCGCGCCGACCGAACCGAGGGCGACATACGGTTCTTCGTTCGCCGTCGGTTGTGCGGCGGCGCGTGCCTGCATGATCGCACGCACGCCGAAGATCACCGTGGCGACGACGAGCAGCATGAACAGCGCGGTCAGCGCCGCGTCGACCTGGTTGTTGGTGATGATGGTCTGCATCTCTCCGACCGATTTCGCCGGCGCGAGCAGCTTGTTTTGCGCCAACGCGTCGGCGTACTTGGAGGCGATCGCCGGGAAGCCGATCTTCGCATCGGTGAGCTTGACCCAGCCGGCAGTCAGCGTGCAGACGATCAGCCACGCCGCCGGAATGCCCGGCACCCAGGCATAGCGCTCGGATTTCTTCTTGACGACGACGACGAGACACAAAGTCAGCGCGATCGCCGCCAGCATCTGGTTGGCGATGCCGAACAGCGGCCACAGGGTATTGATGCCGCCGAGCGGATCGACTGCGCCCTGGTAGAGGAAATAGCCCCAGATCGCGACGCACAGCCCGGAGCCCACGACATTCGCGCCCCAGGACTCGGTGCTTTTCAGAGCCGGAATCGCCAGACCGGCGAGTTCCTGGATCATGAAGCGCGCAACGCGCGTGCCGGCGTCGACCGTGGTCAGGATGAACAGAGCTTCGAACAGGATCGCGTAGTGATACCAGAACGCCATCATGCCCTCGCCGGGCATCATGCCGTGGATGAGTTGAGCCATGCCCACCGCCAGGGTCGGCGCGCCGCCCGCGCGGCCGAGGATCGTCGACTCGCCGATGTCCTTGGCGGTCTGCGTGAGTACGTCCGGCGTGACGATGAAGCCCCATTGGCTGATTGCCGCCGCCGCAGACTGCACGTCGGCGCCGACCAGCGCCGCCGGCGAGTTCATCGCGAAATACACGCCCGGCTGCAGGATGCTGGCAGCGATCATCGCCATGATCGCGACGAACGCCTCGGTCAGCATGCCGCCGTAGCCGACCATGCGCGCCTCGCCTTCGTTGCGCAGCAGTTTCGGCGTCGTGCCCGACGAGATCATCGAATGCCAGCCCGACACCGCGCCGCAGGCGATCGTGATGAACAGGAACGGGAACAGATTGCCTTGGAACACCGGGCCGGTGCCGTCGATGAACTTGGTCACGGCCGGCATCTGCATATGCGGCGCGGCGAACAGGATCGCGATAGCGAGCAGCGCGACCGTGCCGATCTTCAGGAAAGTCGACAGATAGTCGCGCGGGGCCAGCAGCAGCCACACCGGCAGTACCGAGGCGACGAAGCCGTAGCCGATCAACAGCCAGGCCAGCTCCGCCGCCTTGAACGTGAACAGCTTCGCCATTTCCGGATCGGCCGCGACCTTGCCGCCGAGCCAGATCGACAGGACCAGCAGGACGAGACCGATGATAGAAACTTCGAGTACGCGTCCGGGTCGCAGGTAGCGCAGGTAGATGCCCATGAACAGGGCGATCGGAATCGTGGCGGCAACGGTGAACGTACCCCAGGGGCTGATGGCCAGCGCCTTGACCACAACAAGGGCCAGCACCGCCAGCACGATCATCATCAACGTCAACACGCCGAACATGCAGACGACGCCGGCGACATCGCCGAGTTCTGCGCGCAGCATGTGGCCGAGTGAGCGGCCGTCACGGCGTAGCGACAGGCCGAGCACCATGAAGTCCTGCACGGCGCCGGCGAAGATGACACCGAACAGGATCCACATCGTGCCGGGCAGGTAGCCCATCTGCGCGGCGAGCACGGGTCCGACCAGGGGACCGGCGCCGGCGATCGCGGCGAAGTGGTGGCCGTAGACGATCCATTTGTCTGTCGGTACGTAGTCTAGACCGTCGTTGCGCAGCACGGCCGGAGTCGCGCGCGTCGGATCCAGCCGCAGCACGTTGTCGGCGATGAATTTCGCGTAGAACCGGTAGCCGATCGAGAACACGCACAAGGCGGCGACGACCAGCCAGATTGCGCTGATGCTTTCGCCGCGCTCGAGGGCGATTACGCCGAGGCAGATCGCGCCGACCGCCGCGACCGCGACCCACATCAGTTTGCTAGCCAGCGAGTTCATTTGGACTCCTCCGCGAAGTCAGAATGGACGGCCTTGAAGTGGCCGCTTTCTAGAATGTAAGCGATCCGCAAGGATCGCGTGCAGCCCTGCAAGCGTCCCGCGCCGATGCCGGTGCGGTCAAGACGCAAGCGCACATGGCGCATTAGCCTTTAGTCGTAGACGGCGCCGGCGGCCGAAGAGTGCGGGCAAGCGGATGGAAAAAGCGTGGTCTCACAGCCACTTGATCCGGCGCAACCAAACGAACAGGCCGACGCAGATCGCTACCGTCAGGGTAATCAGCAGCGGGTAGGCGTAGGGCTTGTCGAGTTCGGGCATGTGGTGGAAATTCATGCCGTACCAACTCGCGATCAGCGTCGGTGCGGCGAGCAGCGCGGCCCAGCCCGCGAGGCGCTTGACGACTTCGTTCTGACCGACGTTGACCATGGCAAGGTTGACCGACATCGCGGCCGTCAGCAGCTCGCCCATCGTATTCGTCATGTCGCTTATCCTGGCGGCGTGATCGAACACGTCGCGCAGATACGGACGAATTTCCTCACGGATCAGGCCGCCGTGCAGCCGGACGAGCTGGTTGAGAATGTCCTGCAGCGGCGACACGGCCAGGCGGAGTGTCACCAGTTCGCGCTTGAGAAGATACAGCCGTTCGATCACTGCGCGCTTGAAAGTGTCCTCGAAGATTTCCTGCTCGAGTTCGTGCAGCTCCTGCTTGAACGTGTCGACGATCGGCATGAAGTTGTCGACGATGAAGTCGAGCACCGCATACAGCGCGTAACTGGGCCCCAGCGACAGCAACTCGCGGTTCTGCTCGCAGCTCTTGCGCGCCAGCGCATACGACAGCGATGCGCCGTGGCGGACCGTAACGAAATAATTGCGGCCGAGAAACATGTGCGTTTCGCCGAACTCGATCTTGCCGGCAACGACCTGCGCCGTATGCACGGCGATGAACAGCGAGTCGTCGTAGAGTTCTACTTTCGGGCGCTGGTGGGCGTTGTGCGCATCCTCGATGGCGAGGTCGTGCAGGCCGAATTCCTCCTGCAGCTTGCCGAGCAGCGCTTCATCGGGTTCGTGCAGGCCGACCCAGACGAACGCATCAGGGTCCTCGACGAAATCGCTGATCTCGTCGAGCGTGATATCGCGCAGCTTGCGTCCATCCTTGCCATAGGCGATGCAGTTGACCAGCATCGGCTGTTCGGCTTGCGATGGCATCGATTCGTTCATGACACATCGGCTTGCGGCATCGGTCCGGCATGATGCCGGAGCGACGCACTGGCGCGCAAATCGTCCTGCCGCGCGATGGTCAGACGCGTGCTGGTGGCCGGCCGAATGTCAGGGCTATGGCGAATGCCAGGTGCAACGGCAGCAGCAGCGCGATCCAGAAGCGGTTGTCCTGCGGGAACGCCGGGAATACCTTGACGAAGAAGGCCAGCGCGGCACAGAAAGCGACGGCCATGCCGATGCGCCACGCGAACGGTGACGGACGCCAGTGCGCGCGAAACGCGCCGAGCCAGCACGGCAGCAGTAGCAGGCATAGCGGATTGAAGAGCAGGATGTTTTCGTTGCGCCAGGCCGAAACGTGGTCGGTCAACGTCCACAAGGCAATCAACACGACGCCGCCAAGCCCCAAAACGAAGGTGACCAGGCTTGCGGTCGCAGCGAATGGCCCCCGTGCCCAGGCCCTGTTGCGTAGTCGCGCAAGCATGAGCAGAGCCAGCGCCGCTGCGATGCCGGTGCCCAGGGCTCGCCAGACCCAGTCGGGCGCGACCGCAGGCGGATCCGCGAGCCGCGCGCTGGCCAGTGTGTGCTCGCTTGCTACGAGCGGCAGTGGTTTGCCCGTCTCGTCCCTGACCTTGACGTCGCGCAAGTGGCGCATGAATTCCATCGGCACGAAGAACTCGTCCCAGTAGGACAGGCGCTGGTCGGCGAAAGGCCCGAGGCCGGCGTCCATGGCCAGCATGACGGCCGGGTCCGGGCGCATCAGGCGGTCGGCGTCCATGCGATAGGTGAAGCCGCGCGAGGGTGCGATCGTTTGCGCCTTGATCGCGCCGTCGAGCGCCGTGTCGAGCACGTCGCGCACGCGGGTCGAGCAGTTGGCGCGGAAATAGTCGTACCGGTAAAGCGCGTTTTCGGGTTTGGCGTTCCATTCGAGGAATGCCGCCAGTTTCGCACGCTGCGCCGGGATCAGGTTCAGTTGCTGCTCGACGATCCAGCGACCTTCGGCGACATACATCGGCAATTCGTCGGCCGGGTTGCCGGCGGCGATGCGATAGGTCATCAGGCCGCGGGCGAAGTTCAGGAAGAAGTTCTCCTGGCCGAAGTCAAAAATTCCATAGTTATACAAGAGCGCTTCGCCGCTGACGCGATCGCGGATCTCGATGGCGTTGTGGCCGAAGCGCTCCCACACCTCCTCGCCCGGGCCGAAGGTCAGCAGGGAAACCTCGAGGTCGGCACCGGATTGCTCGCTGGCAGTCTCGGGCCGAGTCTGTGCCCAGCTGCCGGCGGCGAACACGAGGCCAAGAAGGATGAGGAGCGCGCGCGAAAAGTACTGAAGCGCTCGCCCCCAAGTTCGGGCGGGGGAGAGGGTCGGACGAGGGGGTAACGCCGTGCAAGTTTGCAGCGCACCGGAAGTACGCGGTGCCTCCCTCTCACCCCGGCCCGCTCCCGAGGAGCCATGGGGCGAGAGGGGGTGCATGGACTCAGGCGTCATGCACGCGCACGGCGAACTGCAGCACGCGGCGGTCGTCGGCACGGGTCACGCGGAACTGGAAGCCGCCGACCACGATGTCCTCGCCGGATTCCGGCAGGTGGCCGAACTCGGAGGTCACCATGCCGCCGATCGTGTCGAACTCGTCGTCGGCGAACTCGCTGCCGAGACGCGCATTGAAGTCGGCAATCGGCGTCAGTGCGTTGACGAGGAAAGCGCCATCCGCCTGCGGCTGAATCAGCTTCTGCCGCGCCGGATCCTCCTCATCATGCTCATCGTCGATCTCGCCGACGATTTCCTCGAGCACATCCTCGATCGTGATCAGGCCGCTGATGGCGCCGTACTCGTCGACGACGATCGCCATGTGGTTGCGCGACAGGCGGAATTCCTTGAGCAGGATATTGAGCTTCTTCGACTCCGGAATCATGACGCCCGGGCGCAGCAGCGCGCGGATGTTGCACGGCGCGCCGTCGACGAAGCACTTGAGCAGGTCCTTGGCCAGCAGGATGCCGATGATTTCCTCGGATTCGTTGCCGTGCACCGGAAAACGCGAATGGCCGGATTCGATCACGCGCCTGACGATTTCCGCGACCGGTGCATCGACCGGCAGCGACACCATGTGCGTACGCGCGATCATCACGTCGCGCACACGCAGGTCGGCGACTTCGATCGCGCCTTCGACCATCGACAGGGTATCGTTCGACAGCAGGCCGTTTGCCTGCGCAGTGCGCAGTTCATCGAGCAATTCGTCGATGTTGCGCGGTTCGCCGGAAACCAGATGGCTTATCCGCTCCAGCCAGGATCGCGAAGGCTGGGGACTAGGGTGGTCCTCGTTCATTTCCGTGAAAGCAGAGCCCGCGGAGGGCGAGCAGCCTATTGTAGCGGAGTTTGATTGTTGTATTAGAAATGTATCAAAAACAGCAAGTTAATGAAAAAATTGCCTAGACATACGGGTCGCGGACATGCAGGCCGGCCAGAATCCGGCGTTCGATCTGCTCCATGCGCTCGGCGTCGCTTTCGTTTTCGTGGTCATGGCCGAGCAGATGCAGGACGCCGTGGATCGTCAGGTGCGCGTAATGGTCGGGCAGCCGCTTGCCTTGTTCTGCGGCTTCGCGGGCCACAACGGGCGCGCAGATCACGAGCTCGCCCAGCAGGGCCGTGTCCTGGCCAGGCAGCGGTTCGTGGCGAAAGCTGAGCACGTTGGTCGCATAGTCACGCCCGCGGAACTCCCGGTTGAAGCGCCGCCCTTCGCGACTGCCGACGATGAGCAGATTGATTTCGACTTTTCCGCGCCGGCGCAGACCGGGAACCGCCGCGATCCAGCGCTCGAACGATCGCCGCAACGGAACGCCACGTCGCCCGGCCTCATTGCGCAAGAACAATGCCGCGGTCATCCGCGCTTGTCCGCATCCGCATCCGTCATTCGTGCTTCGCGCGCCTCGTAGGCGCGCACGATCCGCTGCACGAGCGGGTGGCGCACGACGTCCCTGGCCGTGAAGAACGTGAAACTGATTCCGTCGACCCCACGCAGCACGTCGACGGCGTCGCGCAGCCCGGACTTGATATGGCGCGGCAGGTCGATCTGCGTGACGTCGCCGGTGACGACGGCGACCGAGCCGAAGCCGATGCGCGTCAGGAACATCTTCATCTGCTCGGTCGTCGTGTTCTGCGCCTCGTCGAGGATCACGAACGAGTCGTTCAGCGTGCGTCCGCGCATGTAGGCGAGCGGGGCGATCTCGATGACGTTGCGTTCGATCAGCCGCGTGACCTTGTCGATGCCGAGCATTTCATAAAGAGCGTCATAAAGCGGACGCAGGTAGGGATCGACCTTCTGCGTCAGGTCGCCGGGCAAGAAGCCGAGCTTCTCGCCGGCCTCGACTGCCGGCCGCACCAGGATGAGTCGCTGCACGCGGTTTTCGTTGAGCGCATCGACAGCCATCGCCACGGCGAGATAGGTCTTGCCGGTGCCGGCCGGGCCGACGCCGAAGTTGATGTCGTGGCTGGCGATCGCCTGCAGGTAGTGCGTCTGGTTCGCGCCGCGCCCGCGTACGGTGCCGCGTTTTACCTTGATGGCGATCTCGCGCGTACTGGCGGACTCGCTTCCCGCGTCCGCGCTTGCGTCGAGTGCGTCGATGCCGGATTCGGACAGACGCAGGTTGATCTGCGCACCGTTCAGCGCTTCGGTCGCGGTCGCGTCGTACAAATCGCGCAGCGCGCGTTCGGCCAGCCTGACCGAGTGTTCGGCGCCGCTCAGGCGGAAAACATTGCCGCGATTGGCGATCTCGACGCCGAGCCGCAGTTCGATCTGGCGCAGATGCTCGTCGAACGGTCCGGACAGGTTGGCGAGACGTTCGCTGTCGTCCGGCTCGAGCGTGAAATCGCGTTGGCTCAACGCAGCGGCCATCAGGCGTTTGCTGCGAGCGCGAGGCCTGTATTGTCTGCCGCCGACAGCAACCGGCCGCGCAGCGAGTTGCTCATCGCCTGCGTGATGCGCACGTCGACGAATTGCCCGATCAGGGAAGCGGGACCGGCGAAGTTGACGAAACGCATGTTTTCCGTGCGCCCGGCCAGTTCGTGTGGATCGCGCTTGCTCGGTCCTTCGACCAGCACATTTTGCACGCTGCCGACCATCGCCTCGGCGATCCGTTTCGCATGCGCGTGGATGGCCGCCTGCAGGCGTGCCAGGCGCTCGTGCTTCACCGCATCGGTGGTTTCGTCCGGCAGGTTCGCCGCCGGTGTACCGGGGCGACGCGAGAAGATGAAGGAGAAACTCTGATCGAAGCCGATGTCTTCGATCAGCTTCATGGTCTGCTCGAATTCCACATCGGTTTCGCCAGGAAAACCGACGATGAAATCGGAGGAAATCGAAATATCCGGCCGCACCTTGCGCAGCTTGCGGATCTTCTGCTTGTACTCGAGCGCCGTGTAGCCGCGCTTCATCGCGCCGAGCACGCGATCCGAACCGGCCTGCACGGGCAGGTGCAGGTAGTTGGCCAGCTTCGGCACGTTCGCGTAGGCCTCGATCAGCGAGTCGGAGAACTCGAGCGGATGCGAGGTCGTGAAGCGGAGGCGGCCGATGCCGTCGAGTTCGGCGAGCGCATGGATCAGCACGGCAAGATCGGCGATGGAGCCGTCGTGCATCGGGCCGCGATACGCATTGACGTTCTGGCCGAGCAGATTGATCTCGCGCACGCCCTGTTCTGCCAGCGCAGCGACTTCCGCGACAACGTCGTCGAACGGCCGGCTGATTTCCTCGCCGCGCGTATACGGCACGACGCAATACGAGCAATATTTCGAACAGCCTTCCATAATCGAGACGAACGCGGTCACGCCTTCCTTGCGCGGTTCAGGCAGGTGATCGAATTTCTCGATTTCGGGGAACGAGATGTCGACCTGCGGACGCTGTGTGGCGCGGCGCATCTCGATCATCTGCGGCAGGCGGTGCAAGGTCTGCGGGCCGAAAACCAGATCGACGTAGGGCGCGCGCTTGACGATCGCTTCGCCTTCCTGGCTGGCGACGCAGCCGCCGACGCCGATCACGAGCTGCGGATTGTTCTTCTTGAGCTGCTTCCAGCGGCCGAGTTGCGAGAAGACCTTCTCCTGCGCTTTTTCGCGGATCGAGCAGGTATTGACCAGAATGACGTCCGCCTCGGCTTCGTTGTCGGTCAGAACCAGGCCGTGGGATGCCTCGAGCACGTCGGCCATCTTGGCCGAGTCGTACTCGTTCATCTGGCATCCGTGGGTCTTTACGTAGAGCTTGCCGGCCATGAGATGGATTTGCTGGTGAACCAATAATTGTAAGGCTATGTCAGAGAGCCGGCCAGACTTTCTTGAGGGCTTGGCGCTCAGCGCTCAGGGGCTCAGGGCTGACGCCGAGAGCACGAAGACCAATGGCATCCCGGATACGGGCGCACCGGCTTTTCAGCTCCCAGGCCTCGGCTCTGTGAACTGGGCACTTGGCAAATCCTCATTCTTGTCAGAAACTTAAGCCTAGGGGCTGCCCTGGATCATGAAGTCGATATGCTTGTCACTGCTGTTTTCCGGCAACGTCGCCTTGTGCGGCGCGCTGGCCTGCGCCTTCGTCATTCCCACGGGCGCGGTTGCCGGGACGGTCTATCGCTGCACCGGGGCGAACGGGCAACTCGCCTTTACCAACAAGCCGAGCGGATATTCCGGCTGCAAGAAGGTGGCCGACTATTCCGACGCCACGGCGAAGACCTCGGCCGCCGCGGCGACGACAAAGCATGCCGAATACCGTTCCGAGCCGGCCTCGGAATCGGCGCCCGCACAGAACCCTACTGCTGAAACGGGCGACGCCGTCGCGGCGGCACCGTCGACCACGGGCAAGGACGTCGAAGTCCGTCGCGGCGCCGTCTACAAGGTGACTCGCGCCAACGGTGTCGTCGAGTACACCAACATGCGTCCGAATCGCGGCGGCTATCAGTTGCTGTTCACCTACATCAGCACCTGTTACGCCTGCAATGTCCATTCGACCATCAACTGGACGTCGACCGCGCTCAATCTCAACGCGTACCGAGCCGAAGTGGCTGCGGCGGCGACCGAATTCGGCGTCGATCCTTCGCTGCTTCGCGCCGTGATCCATGCCGAATCGGCGTTCAACCCGAACGCAATTTCGGGCAAGGGCGCCGAGGGCCTGATGCAACTGATTCCGGGGACCGCGTCTGACATGGGCGTCAACAACCCGTTCGACGTTACCCAGAATATTCGCGGCGGCGCGCAGTACCTCGCCGGCCTGCTGAAGCAGTTCAACGGTGATGAGCGCATGGCGACCGCAGCGTACAACGCCGGCCCGCAGAACGTGCTCAAATACAACGGCGTGCCGCCGTTTGACGAGACGCGCGTCTATGTAGACCGCGTCGCGACGTTGCGGCAGCGCTACCATTCAGCCGAGTAGATGTAGACGTAGCCGGCTTCTCGCCTACTAGCTTGCCGGCTGGCCCAACTGCGGCCTTTCCTCGAGCTTCATGTCGAGCGTGAACGACTCCCCGCCGCGCGTGCCGACAAGTTGCACTTTCGTGCCCGGCGCCAGGCCGGCTTCGCGGTTGCGCAATTCAAGCTGATTGGTGATCGGTTCGCCATTGAGTTGCAGCAGCACGTCGCCGGCGCGCAGTCCGGCCTGCGCCGCGGGACTCTTGTCGTAGACGCCCAGCACCATCACGCCGTGTCCAGGTCCCGGCGCTCTCTGTGCAGGCAGATCCCGATATTCGGCACCGATCCAGCCACGGATAACCTTACCCTGCGCGATGATCTGGTCGAGCACGGTCTTGGCCGTGGCGGCCGGAATCGCGAAGCCGACTCCCTCGGCCCCCTGGTCGCGCTTGAACGCCGTATTGATGCCGACGAGGTCGCCGTAGGCATTGATCAAAGCGCCACCTGAGTTGCCCTCGTTGATCGCGGCATCGGTCTGGATGAAATCTTCGTAGGTCGACAGATTCAACTGGCGGCCCAGTCCGCTGACGATTCCCATGGTCACCGTGTTGCCGTGACCGAATGGATTGCCGATCGCGAGCACGACATCGCCGACCCGCAGCGGGTTCTGCGCCATGGTCATGTTGACCAGATTGCCGATATCCAGCTTGAGCACCGCCAGATCGGTTTCCGCATCGACGCCGACGCGCGTGGCCTTGGCCACGCGGCCGTCGCTCAGCATCGCTTCGACGTCCTCGGCGCCTTCGATGACATGGTTGTTGGTGAGCACGTAGCCGTCGGCACGGACGACCACGCCGGAACCCAGACTGCGCTCGCCGCGCTGTGTCGGGCCGGCGTCGATGACGCCGAATACGCGGCGCATGAACGGATCGTTCGGAACCAGCACGCGGCGTCCGGCCACAATCTTGTTGGCGAAGATGCTGACGACGCCGGGTGCCGCGCGCGCGACAGAGTTCGCGTAGGAAGCGACAAATGTTCCCCGCGGCGGTCCCTCCTCGGCGCCCGAGGTCGGAGCATTCGGATTCGGCTCGCCAACAGCAGCCGTGCTCGAGGTTGCCGACGTCGCCGTCGCCACGGACATGCTGCCGTTGCGCTCTGCCGGAGCTTCGGGAAAAAGCCCGCGAATGCGATCGGTCCATGCCGGAGCGAGTGTGCCGACGACGAAAGCAAGAGCCAGTCCGAGAATTGCGAACTTGGCGACAAAAGTCAGCATGTTGTGGATATTTTTCATCGAGGCAACCTGTTCGACCGCTGCCAGGCCGGATTTGCTGCGGCGGTGCACGCCATTGAATGCCGGCATTTCATTGTCTGCAGCCGGGCGCTTCGTTAAACTAACATGATTTTTGGGGCAGGCATCATCAGGGCCGCTGCGGCGGACCGGGCCCCAGTGCGCGCCTCCGCGGCCAGCCGTGGGAGCAGGTTTCCAGAATTTTGTACTTTTCGGAGTGCCGGATGGCGAATGAAGGCGTGAACCAGGGACGTCGCCGCTTCCTCACCGCGACGACTGCGGTCGTCGGCGGTGTGGGAGCGATCACTGCGGCGATTCCCTTCATCAAGTCGTGGCAGCCCAGCGCGCGCGCGAAAAATGCCGGCGCGCCGGTCTTAGCCGACATCGGCAAGGTCGAAGCGGGCCAGCGCCTCACCGTCGCGTGGCGCGGCCAGCCGGTCTGGATCATCAACCGCTCGCCGGCGCTGCTGGCGACGCTGCCGCAGTTGAAGGACCGCCTGAAGGATCCGGATTCCAGCGTGGATCAGCAGCCGAAATTCGCTCAGAACGAATTGCGTTCATACAAGGACAAGCCGCAGTGGCTGGTCGTGATCGGCATCTGCACGCATCTGGGCTGCTCGCCGGATTTCGTGCCCGAGATCAAGCCCGAGCCGTTCGACCCGGAGTGGAAGGGCGGATTCTTCTGCCCGTGCCACAAATCGCGCTACGACATCGCCGGGCGCGTGTTCCAGGGCGTGCCGGCGCCGGCCAACCTCGTTGTGCCGCCGTACAAGTTCGTCGATGACAAACACATTCTCGTCGGCGAGGGGGCAGCGTGATGGCCAATTTATTCTCCAACATCGCCGGCTGGGTCAACGACCGCGCACCGAACATGATGCCGATGTACCGCAAGCACATGACGGAGTACTACGCGCCGAAGAATTTCAATCTCTGGTACTACTTCGGTTCACTGGCGATCGTCGTGCTGGTGAACCAGATCCTGACCGGCATTTTCCTGACGATGTTCTACAAGCCCGGCGCGGCCACCGCATTCGACTCGGTCGAATACATCATGCGCGACGTCGAATGGGGCTGGCTGATCCGCTACATGCATTCGACCGGTGCGTCGATGTTCTTCGTCGTCGTCTTCCTGCACATGTTCCGCGGGCTCATGTACGGTTCGTACAAGAAGCCGCGCGAACTGGTCTGGCTGCTCGGCATGCTCATCTTCCTCGCGCTGATGGCCGAGGCGTTCATGGGCTACGTGCTGCCGTGGGGCAACATGTCGTTCTGGGGCGCCAAAGTGATCATCTCGCTGTTCGGCGCGATCCCGTGGATCGGCGACACGCTGGTGCAGTGGATCATGGGCGACTACAACCCGGCCGACGCGACGCTGAACCGCTTCTTCGCGCTGCACGTGATCGCCCTGCCGCTGGTGCTGCTGCTGCTCGTCGTGCTGCACATCGCGGCGCTGCACGAGGTCGGTTCGAACAACCCGGACGGCGTCGAGATCAAGAAGGGGCCGAAGGGCAACCGCTGGTCGCCGACAGCGCCCGCTGACGGCATTCCGTTCCATCCGTACTACACCACGGGCAAGGATTTGTTCGGCGTCGGTTTCTTCCTGCTCCTGTGCGCGTTCATCATCTTCTTCCAGCCGGCCGTTGGCGGCTGGTTCCTGGAGAACGACAACTTCATTCCGGCGAACAACCTGGTGACGCCGGCCGAGATCAAGCCGGTGTGGTACTTCACTCCGTACTACGCGATTCTGCGCGTGATCCCGAGCAAGGGCCTCGGTGTGCTGATGCTCGCGCTGGCGGTGCTCGCGCCCTTCCTGATTCCATGGCTGGATCGCGGCACGGTGAAGTCGGTCCGCTATCGCGGCCGTGGCTTCAAGATCGCGCTGGGTATCTTCGCCGTCGCATTCTTCTTCCTCGGCACGATCGGTGCGGGCAAGACGACCGAGTGGATTCCGGAACTGTTCGGCGCGAATGCCGACCTGACGTCCATCGAAAACCTCTTCGGGCGCACGCTCACGGCCATTTATTTCGGCTTCTTCATCTTCCTGTGGGTCTACACCTACTTTGGCTACGAGAAGACCAAACCGGTACCGGAGCGGGTGACCACCCATGCATGAGTCGCAGGATCAATCAACCATGATGCAAAGCCTCCGCGCAAAGCTGCGGCTGGCCGGCGTGCTGATCGCCGTGTCGGTATGCGCTCCGACGTTCGCCAACGCGGAAGAACACGAACGGATGAAGCCCGCGCAGGTCAACGTGGCGAACACCGCTTCGGTGCAGCGCGGCGCGCGCGTGTATTTCAACTACTGTTCGGGCTGCCACTCGATCAAGTACATGAGCTACTCGCGGCTGGCAGACGACCTCAAACTGAGCGCCGATGAGGTGCTGAGCAATTTCGCCTTCACCGGCGCGAAGATCGGCGATCAGGTCATCTCGCACATGCCGGCGGAGAACTCGCAGGAGTGGTTCGGCAAGACGCCGCCGGACCTTTCCCTGGAGGCGCGGGCCAAGGGACCGGACTGGGTCTATAACTACCTGATGTCCTTCTACATCGACCCGTCGAGCGCGATCGGCTGGAACAACACGGTCTTCCCGAACGCGTCGATGCCCAATCCGCTCTGGGAACTGCAAGGCGTACAGGTCGCGCACCGTGCTGCGGCAAAGCCGGGTGAGGAAGCCGCGGTGGAGAAGCTCGAATTGGCGCAGAAGGGCAGGCAGTCGCCGGGCGAGTTCGACGAAACCGCGCGCGACGTCACTGCCTTCCTGACCTACGTGGCAGAGCCCGCCGCGTTGCAGCGTGAATCGATAGGCGTGTGGGTGCTGCTGTACCTCGCCGCGTTCACGTTCCTCGCGTACCTGCTCAAGCACGAGTACTGGAAAGACGTGCATTGAGCGGCCGCTTTGCTTTTGCAGCGTCGCAATGCCGCTGACGGGCTAGGCGCTGGCGCGCCGCAGGTGTACATTGATGCCATTGCGGGCAGGGGAGTGCCGCCCGCTCGTTTCCTGCGTGGGGGCGTGAGGAATTGCCGATGGCTCTGACCCAACGATCGCGCACGGTGCTGACGCTATACTCTTCACGCGACAGCGTGCAGTGCCATCGAACGCGCCTCGTTCTCGCAGCGAAGGGCGTCGTCTACGATCTGGTGCCGGTCAACCCCGATTCGCCGCCGGAAGACCTGCTCGACCTCAATCCGTACAACTCGGTGCCGACGCTGGTCGATCGTGACCTGGTGCTTTACGACACCAGCGTGATTTGCGAATACCTCGACGAGCGCTATCCGCATCCGCCATTGATGCCAGTCGATCCGCTGTCGCGTGCGCGCCTGCGCCTGGCGATCGTGAGGATCGAACGCGACTGGCTGCCGTTCATCGATCAGATCGACGCCGGCGGGCGACCCGCCGAGGCGGCGCGCAAACGCCTGCGTGACGCCCTGCTTGCCAGCATTCCTCTGTTCAAGGCGGCAAAGTTCTTTCTCAATCCAGAGCTGAGTCTCGCCGATTGCGCTCTGGCGCCCCTGATCTGGCGCCTGCCGAGCATGGACATCGCGCTGCCGCGCGAGGCCCACGTGATCAACGAATACGGCGACCGTATCTTCCGCAATCCGGGGTTCACGCGCAGCCTGACTCCGGAAGAAAAGGCGCTGCGGCCCTGAGCCCGGTGTCGTGACCTGCACGCCTGCGCCTGTGCCCTGTAGAGAGGTTTCCGCGGCCCGGTTATGACCACGATCGTGATGAGCTCCAATCGCCCCTATCTGTTGCGGGCGATGTACGAATGGATTGCCGACAACGGCATGACGCCGTATATCCTGGTCGACGCCGCGGCGCCCGATGTCAACGTTCCGCGCAGCGCGATCAAGGACGGGCGGATCGTTCTCAACATCGCGGCGCGCGCCGTCGCCCAACTCGAGCTCGGCAAGGACCGCGTCAGTTTCATGGCGCGCTTCTCGGGCGTCAGTCAGGTCGTGGAAGTGCCGATGGGTGCCGTGCTGGCCATCTACGCGCAGGAAAACGGGCAGGGCATGATGTTCCCGGCGGAGGGCCAGACACCGCCGACGTCAACGCCGGACGCGGCGGCGAAGAAGACCCCGCATCTGCGCGTCGTCAAATGATGCCTAATGTCGCGTCGCGTTCTGCGGCAGGGGCATCTGGATGACGTTGGATGCCGGCTGCGGGACGGCTTGCGTGGGCACGGCCAGATTGTGCACAAGAAGCCGACCGTCGATGATGCTCAGCGTGCCGCGATGGCGGTCCTTGCCGTCGACGCTGAATTCGAAGCCGTAGTCGCGGCGCAGCAGCACGCCGCGCGCAGGGACGCGCACGAGCTTGAGTCGTTGCAGTGCCACGCTCTGGTCGAGCAACTGCACATTCGCCTGCGCGCACAGGTTGCGGCCGAGATCGCGCGCGAGGTCGCGCGCCCGCATGGCGTTTTGCCATATGTAGAAACCGGCAAGGATCAGCAGCAGGGGTAGCAGCGATTCGATCATGAATGAAACCCGGGAACGTGTGTTTGTGCAGGCAGCGAGCGAGCCGCCCATTGCCATTGGCGCGAGTTCGCTAATATAGTCTGAACTCTCGCCTATTGGGGCGTCGGGGCGGACAGCCGTGATCGAGATTCCCGGCTACATCATCAAAGGTGATATCAGCCTGGGCGCGACGGCGAGCATCCTGCTTGCCGATCAGAGCTCGCTCGACCGTGAGGTCGCGCTGAAAATCATGGCGGCGGAGCTGCTGGGCGACAAGGCGCACACGCAGCGTTTCATGCAGGTCGCGCGAACGCTCGCGTCGTTCTCGCATCCGAACATCGTCGCCGTTTACGATGTCGGCACGACGGAGGAGCAGGCACCGTACTACTCGATGCAATATCTGCCGGGCGGCGATTTCATGACCCGGGCTCAGCAAGAAATGAGCGAGCCCGACCTCACTGAAACGCTTGCCAGCATCGCGCGCGCAGTCGGCTACATTCACCAGCGCGGACTCATTCACCGCGCGATCATGCCGCAGAACGTGCTGTACGATCCGTACAACACGCCGGTGCTGATCGATTTTGGCGTGGCGCCGACGCCGACCCAGGAATCCTTCGTCACCAACACTGGTTTTGCCGTCGACGTTGGCCGCTACATGAGCCCGGAGCAAGCGCGCGGCGGCGAGCAGGATGCGCGCTCCGACATCTACAGTCTGGGCGCTCTGACTTTCCTCGGACTCACCGGCCGGCCGCCTTACGACGGTGCAGACGGTTTCGCGATTGCGTACGCGCACGTTTTCGAGCCCATTCCGCGATTGCCAGCAGCCAAGGCGCACTGGCAGCCCTTGATCGATTGCGCGCTGGCGAAGGATCCTAAGGACCGTTACGCCAGTATCGAGGAATTCCTTGATGCACTGACCAACGTGGGACTGGAACGCGATGTCGCACTGAGCGTGGCGCCGTCGCCGCCTGCAGCCACACCGGCCGCTCCGGCGCCGGCAGCGCCCGTGGCGCAGGCAGTTGCACCGGTCCTCCTGAGAGTGCCCGAGGCGATCGTTATCCCCGAGCGTGAGCCGCCCGCCGCCGTGCTTCCGGCGAAGGTGGCCGCGAAGCCGAGCGCCGCACCCGCCAAAGTGCCGGCGCCGACTTCCGGGCTGATGCGCTTCTGGCCGCTCGCGGTCGCCGCACTTGGACTTGTTCTCATCGCTGCCGCCTTGCTGTTGCCCAAAGGTGCGCCGGAATCGGCGATGGCACCGCCGCCCGCAGCACCGTCCTCTGCGCAGGGGACAGCAGAGGTTGTGCCAAAGGCGGCCGATGCAGCGCAATCGACATCGCCTGCTGAAGCTGCCGCGACGACGGCAGAAGCGGCCGCGCCCGCAGCGACGGGCACCAACCAGGCGGACGCAGGGCAGCTGCCGGCGCTCGATGCCGCTGAGGCGCAACTGGAAGCCGATGCCGCTGATCCGGCGAAAGCGCCGACCGTGGTCGATCCTTTGCCCGAGTCAATCCGGTTGGGCCGCAGCGACCTGGCCGCGCAGCGGCTGATTGCGCCACCGGGAAAGAACGCGCTCGAGCGATTTCAGTTCGCGCTCAGCCTCGATCCGAAGAGTCGCGGAGCGAAGCAGGGCATTGTCGACACTGCGAAAAAATTTATTGAGCTCGCCGACAAGGCTGGCGGCGACAAGACCGTCGGCGGCGCGGCGCTTGCTGCGTACGTCGAACAACTCGACCATGCAGCGGACGTCGCCAAGCTCGTCCCGGAAGGCGCCGACGTGCTCAAGGATATCGCCGCGCGCCGGCGCAAGGCGGTCGAACCGATGCTGGCGCAAGCCAAGATCAGCGCCGACAAGTGGGACAAGCCTGCTGCGAAAGCAGCGTACGAGGAGGCACTCAAGGTCGATCCGGAAAGCACGGTTGCCCGCGACGGACTCAAATTCGTCGCCACGATCGGCGAACCAGGCTTCGTGTTTCGCGACAAACTTGGCGACACGAGCGCGCCGGCGATGATCGTGCTGCCAGGAGCCGCCATTGCCATGGCCCGTCATCCGGTGACGCGCGGCGAATTCCGGCGCTTCTGGGACGGCGGTGGCCGCGCCGAATTTTCCGGCAAGGAGCCGTCCTGCCGCGATCGCGAATCGATCTTCCGCTCGTCGAAGAAGCGCGGCTGGGAGAACCCCGACATTGTCCAGGACGACAGCCACCCCGTGGTCTGTGTGGGCTGGGCCGAAGCGGCGGCATACGCACAGTGGCTCGGCAAGCAGACCGGCAAGCGCTACAGGCTGCCGACCACCGCCGAATTCGACCAGGTTGCCGCGCGTGCGGCGCGCGGCGATTGCAGCACAGCCAACCTCGCCGATGCGGCGTTCAACAAGCAGTTCGACAGCCGCGATGGCGGAGCCTGCGACGACGGGTTTGCCGCCACGGCGCCGGTGGAACACTACGCGCCGATCGAGGGTGTTTACGACATCGACGGCAACGTGCGCGAGTGGGTCGCTGCCTGCGGCAACGGGTCGGCGGCGGCGCCCGGCAGTTCATGCCGCGACTTCCGCGTCAAGGGCCGTGGCTGGCTGTCCAGCGCCGCCAAGGAGGCCGCCACGGCCACCGATACGTACGCTGCCGACGTCAGCCTCAACACGGTCGGCTTCCGCGTCGTCCGCGACATGTCGAATTGAAATGAAGCTGCTGTTCCCGAACGACGAACACGCGCCAGTGTCACTGCGCGACGGCACTTTGCTGATCGGCTCAGGCGCGGACTGCGCGATGAGGCTCCACTTCCCAGGTATTGCCGAGCACCATTGCGAGTTGGTCACGCAGGATGGCCAGACCCTGGTCGTGCCGTTGACCGATGCCGCGGCCACTGTGCTCAACGGCAAGCAGGTTGCCGGCGAGGCGCCTGTGAAGCCCGGTGATCTGCTGCTGTTCGGCAAAATCGGCTGTCGCGTCGTCGCAGGAGAACGCGGCCGCGCGCTGCCGCCCTCACGTGCCGGCGCCGAAGACCACATGGGCAGCACACGCGTGCGCATGGCCATTCCAAAATATGTCCTGCGCGGAGTGTCGGGGCCAACTTTCGGCAAGGTGTATGCGTTGGTCGGAACGATCGGCGTCGGCCGCAGCAACGACAATGACATCTGCATTCCGATCGACGAGATTTCGCGCCAGCATGCCCGTCTGCAGAGCGCCGCCAGCGGTATCGTGGTCGAAGACCTCGGCTCTGCGAACGGTACGTTCGTCAACGACAAGCGCGTGCACACGCCGACGCACCTGCAGCCTGGCGACGAGGTGCGCTTCGATACGATCCGCTTTCTGCTGATGTCGCCGGCATTGGAGGCGCAGCACGCCACCGCCGCGGCGCGCGCTGAAGCCAACGTCGTACCGGCACGTTCGAGCCGCGGGCTGTGGATCGCTGCCGCCATCGTCGTGGTGCTCGCGGTAGCCGTGGCCTGGCTGCGCTACCTGGGCAAGATCTGACGCATCCGCGAGGACGCGAGTCTCGCGTTGCCATTCGCTGCTGCTGTCCAGCAGGTGCCGAGGTCAGGCGCTGGAGTGGATGCGCATCGACAAGTCGATTGCGCGAACATGCTTGGTCAGTGCGCCGATCGAGATGTAGTCGACTCCAGTCTGGGCAATCGCGCGCAGCGTCTCGAGGTCGACGCCGCCGGAAGCCTCGAGGGGCGTGCGCCCGGCGACATGCTCGACGGCGCGACGCATGTCGTCGAGCGAAAACTCATCGAGCATGATGCGATCGGCGCCGGCCGCAAGCGCCTCATCGAGCTCGGCGAAGTTCTCGACTTCGACTTCGACGCTGAGCTTTGGATGCTTTGCGCGCGCAGCGCGCACGGCTGCCGTCAACGAGCCTGACGCGGCGATGTGGTTTTCCTTGATCAGGATCGCGTCATAAAGACCGACCCGATGGTTCGAGCCGCCACCGCAGCGCACGGCGTATTTCTGCGCCTTGCGCAGGCCGGGCAGGGTCTTGCGCGTATCGAGGATGACGGCGCGCGTGCCGCGCACCGCATCGACGTAGCGCGCGGTCACCGTGGCGGTGGCCGAAAGGGTTTGCAGGAAGTTCAATGCGCAGCGTTCGCCGCTGAGCAGCGCGCGTGCATTGCCGCGCAAAGAGCACAACTGCTGACCCGCGCTCACGGCGGCGCCCTCTGCGGCATGCCACTGGATGACAACGTCGGGATCGAGCGCCTGGAAACAGGCATCGAACCAGGGGCGGCCGCACAGGACCGCCGCCTCGCGCGTCACCACGGTGGCAGTGGCTGTCGCCTGGGCGGCAATCAGCGATGCGGTGGCGTCGCCGCTGCCGATGTCTTCGGCCAAGGCGCGCTCGACGTCGCGCCGGACGTCTTCGGGTTGCTGTGCCGGGGTGTGCGTCATCCTTTAAGACTCTACCGCCCCAAAAAACTCGCGCGGCTCGTGGCCGCGCGAATCATCAAGGACAACTCAGGTCGAGTCAGGCCTCGACCGTGCCCTCAGGCGCTGGATGCGATGCCTTCAGGCGAGCCACGATCGCATCGAGCGCGCGATCGAACAGCGGAACTTCCTCGAGCACGATGGTCGAGCCGCGCCGCATCTCGGTTGCCAGAGCAAATACGGTCTTGTCCGCCACCTTCAGGCCCTTGCGATTGACGAACAGGTACTTGCCGGTGATCGGACTGATCCAGGAAAGCTTCGCGCGCTCCTTCGAACCGTTGTCGGCATTGTTGAACTCGACCCACATGCCGACCTTCATGGCTTTGGCCTGGCTGAGGAATTCGTCGTCGATCGCTTCAACGGCTTCGGGCTGCGCGTCCGCATCCGGCGCGCTGCGCATGACGATCTCTTCGACCGCCGTGTCGTTCTCGGAAATGTGACCACCGGCCACCTTGCTGACGATTTCGAGCATCTCGGCGGGCGGTGAAAAATCGTCCGCCTCCGCCGCGGTGCCTGCGCCCGACGACTCGGCCCGCAACAGGCGTTCGTAGTACAGGTTCAGGCCCTGCAGCAGCTGCTTGATGTCGTTGTCGTGATAAGCGACGGTCGTCAGGCCATGGCGCAGGTGTTTTTCGATTACCGGCAACAGGCTGCGCAAGCGCGCCTTGTCGGACTCGTTGTGCTTTTCCTCGACGCTCCAGACAAACTCGTCGGCGAAGCGCAGCGCCTGCTTCCATTCCTTCGATTCCTCGCCCTGGCGCAGCAGCGTCAGTACGAGGTAGTTCGCCCATGGGCGAGTCAGTACGCTCTGGATCATTGCCGGCAGATGGCGGCCTTCCAGGCGACGGCGAATTTCATCCGCGGCGATGCGCCGTGCCTGGTGAAGTTTTTCGCGCCCGCGCGTAGCTTCGGCCGCGCGCTGTTCGGCAAGTTCGGCGCGCTTCTTGCCGGTTTCGACGAAATTCTCGAAATCCACACGCGTGCGCTCGAACACGCCGATGTCATCGTCGAAGTCCTTGAGCAGCGCTTCGACGGTTTCCCTGACCTTGTCGTGCAGGCGATGATCGCGATCGGATTCCTCCGACCAGCCAATGCAGGCCATGGCCATCTGGTCGAGCAACTGGCGCGCGGGATGGGTCTTTTGCGTGAACAGGTGGCGATCGAGGATTGCCACCTTCAGGTACGGGATCTGCAGACGGCTGAGCATTGCCTGCATGACCGGCGGCAGGTTGCGGTCCTGCACGATGAATTGGAACATCATGCCGACGAGGTCGATCGTGTCCTCGTCCGCGGCGGCGACCTGGGTCTTCTGATCCGCCTGAAACTTGCTCGCCTGCTCGATCAGCTCGTGCTTCATGTGCTGCACGACGAGCGCCGCGTCGGCCGACGTGGCCGGTTGCGCCTGCGGCAGGATCGCCTGGTTCTGCAGGATCGTCAGCGCGGAGAGCAGATCGATCGGCGCGAAGCTCGGCAGCGCCGCGGCATGGGGGTTGTAATCGGCGTGCGTGCCGCGGCGCATGGCCAGCAGCGAACGCACGGTGTTGTATAGCTCGGCCTGCAACTGGGCAGCAGCTGGATCGTAGGCCGCGGCGCCATAGGCGCCATAGCCGGCATCGACATTCGCTGCGTGACCCTGCGCTCCCGGCGCAGCCGGCTGCATGCTCGCGGCGCCGGCAGGGCGCGGTCCACCTTGTGCGTGCTTGTCGCGAATCTGTGGCAATACGCCGGCCTGGATCAGCTGATGATTGACCTCGCCATAGAGCATGTCGAGGTTGTTCATCACGAAGCGATCGAACAGCTTGTAGATGATCAGACGCGCCTGCACGTCGAGATCGAACTCGCGCATGGCCAGGCGGAAGGCCTGGCAAAGCGGTGCCGGCGCAATCGGGTTGGTGTCGTTTTCGACGCTGGAACCGCCGCGGATCATCGACAGGCGTTGATTGACCGCATACAACTGCGGCGCGTGTCGGTTTTCGGCCTTCGCCACCATGCTGCCGATGGCCAGCGATTCCTCGAGTTCCTGGTCGTTGACGAGAGACAGGCCTTCACCTGGCTGGCCCGCCGCTTCCGGTTTCATCGGCTCGAGCTTGCCGGCGGCAAAATCACGGAAAATCTTGCCGAGGTGTTCCTGGCACATGCGCTCGACGAGCTGGCGCTTCTTGCGCACTTCGCGCATGCCGTTGAAATACCCGGTCTGCACGGTATTGTTCTCGGCCTTCTCGGCCAAGTCGAACAATGCGTCGTCGATGTTTTCGAAAAGGTTGCTGACCAGGCCGTTTACGCGCTTGAGCGCCGTCGTGCGCACAAGCTTGAGCAGCTCTCCGACACGGTCGGTTGCCGCAGCCTGATTGGCCTGCCGTTGCTGCAGGTCGACTATATTGCTGGTGTCGCTGCTATTGCTCATCCGCGTGCGCCCCTGCGTCGCCGTTTGGCCAAGGCCGTTTCCGGTTGGCTGTTCGCGTGACACCGCCAGCTTAACGTTTCAACGCGCCGGAAGTGTGAACTGTTTCTCAAATTTCGCTACTGCAACATTATAAGCGATTTCCCCGGAATCACCTCGGAAAATCACGCAGTTGCGTAGTGCCGATCGCCTCATCCGCCAGGAGGACCGGAATTCCGTCGTCGATCCGATAGATGACCTTGCCATCAATCGTAATCAGGCCGGAGGCGACATCGCCGGATACCGTGCGTCCGTCGGTCGTCTGGATCTCGTTTGCGCGGATCGCGCGATTGAGCACGTCGAGCTGCGATTTGGTCAGCAGCTTGAGTGGCGTCTTGCTGAGGGGGTCGCAGAGGATGTCGAGCAGGCGTTTGTCCATCGGCAATGGCTGTGAGCGGTGAGCTAATACGCCTAGAATAGTCATTTTGGCGCGACTTGACCATGAAACCCAAACGCGTGCGGCGTCCCGTAATCGGCATCGTGATGGGCTCGCAGTCCGATTGGCAGACGCTCGAGCCTGCCGCTGAGACGCTCGAGAAGCTCGGCATCGAGCACGAAGTGCGGGTGGTGTCCGCGCATCGCACCCCCGATTTGTTATTTGACTATGCCGCGAACGCCGCAAAGCGCGGCCTGAAGGCGATCATTGCCGGTGCCGGCGGTGCGGCCCATCTGCCGGGCATGCTTGCGGCGAAGACGGTGGTGCCGGTGCTCGGCGTGCCTGTGCAATCGCACGCGCTCAACGGTCTGGATTCCCTACTCTCGATCGTGCAGATGCCTGCAGGGGTTCCGGTGGCGACATTTGCCATCGGCAAGGCCGGTGCGATCAATGCCGCGTTGTTTGCCGCGGCGATTCTTGCGCTCGAAGACGAAAAGGTGGCGCGTGCGCTGGCTGATTTTCGCGCGGCGCAGACCGAGCAGGTGCTTTCGCGGCCGGATCCGCGCAAGGCATGACCGCTCGCCACCGTCGCGCATGCTCTTTCAGCGAAGAGCAACAATGAGCGGTCGTGGCACCCGTTGCCCTCGCCCCTTGCCGTTGCTAGGCTCAGCTTCGCTTCGCCAAGCAACCCCCGGCTCTCGCGCGCAGCGCTCGGGTGCTCACCGGCGCGCGAGCCGATGGCTCGCCGGCGCACCGGATCGCCCCGATGGGAGGGGGGAGGTCGGCTGGCGGCGCAGCCACTTCGAGACCGCGATGCCGCGTGCGGGGTTCGGCACGTGACTACCGTCGGTATATTGGGGGGCGGCCAGCTCGCGCGCATGCTTGCGCTAGCGGGTGCGCCACTCGGCGTGCGCTTCCTGATCGTCGACAGTGCGAGCGACGCCTGTGCCGGACAAGTGGCGCCGCTGATTACGGCGGACTGGCGCGATTTCGATGCGCTGGCCGGGCTGGCGCAACGCAGCGACGTGGTCACGTTCGACTTCGAAAACGTACCGGCCGATACGGCGCACTGGCTCAGCGAACGCACCAGGGTATTTCCCAACGCACGTGCGTTGGCGCTCGCGCAGGATCGCCTCGCCGAGAAATCCCTGTTCCGCGAACTTGGCCTCGACACGCCCGCATTCGCGACCGTCGACAGCCGGGATGATCTGCAGCGTGCGCTCGACCGTGTCGGTTGCCCGGCCGTACTCAAGACGCGGCGCCTGGGCTACGACGGCAAGGGGCAGTTCCGCATCCGCGCGGCGGACGACGCCGACGCGGCATGGGCGGCGCTCGGCGGCGTGCCGCTGATCCTCGAAGCCTGGGTTGCATTCGAGCGGGAGGTTTCGGTCATTGCCGTGCGTTCGCGCAGCGGCGAATTGCGCACCTATCCGCTGGTGCAGAACTGGCATGCCGACGGCATTCTCTCGGCCAGCCTCGCGCCGGCGCCGGACGCCCAGGCGCTCAACGCAGCGGCACTCAGGCACGCGCGCGCCATCGGCGAACGGCTCGACTATGTCGGCGTGTTCGCACTCGAGTTGTTCGTCGTCGACGGCCGCCTGCTCGGCAACGAGATGGCGCCGCGCGTGCACAATTCCGGGCACTGGACGATCGAAGGCGCGCCGTGCAGCCAGTTCGAAAACCACGTGCGCGCCGTACTCGGCCTGCCGCTCGGCGATACGTCGGCGCTCGGCACGAGCGTGATGCTGAACTGGATCGGGGAGCTTCCAGACCCCAATCCCGTGCTCGCCGAACCGCGCGCGCACTGGCACGACTACGGCAAGTCGCCGCGTGCCGCACGCAAGGTCGGACATGCGACATTGTGCGCAAGTGGAAATGTGGAAATGGCCGAGCGCCTCGCGCGCGTGGCGCGCGCACTCGGCCGCGATGCCCAAGTCGCACCGGTGCTTGCGGCACTCGGCACCTAGCCTCGGTATCTTGCCCGGCTCACTCGTAAGCCAGGGCCGCGGCGGGCGGCACGCGCATGGCGCGTAGCGCAGGCCATGCGCATGCCAGTGCCGCCACGATCACGACCAGGACCAGCCAGCCGAGCATTCCGCCTAACGCCGGCACATACGACGCAGGCACCGGAAACATGATCCGGCCGAAAGCGTCGCCCAGCACGACGCTGATCGGCACCGACAATGGCAGTGCGATCAGCCACGCCAGCAATGCGATGACCATGCCCTCGATCTCGACCAGCAGCAAGATGTCGCGATGCCGCGCACCGATCGCGCGCAGCACGCCGATTTCGCGTGTGCGCTCCATGACCGCCAGGCTCATCGTCGAAGCCAGCCCCATGCCGCCGACGAGAATCATTACCCAAGACATCGCGCCGAGAAACTGCACCACCATGAGCAGATGGTCCTCGATGACGCGCCGGCTTTCATCGACACGTTGGCTGCTCGAGACGCTCGCATCAGCCTGCTCGAGTTCGCCGCGCAGCCGTTGGATCACATCGAGCTGCAGGGCAGGGTTGCGCGCTTGCGTCTTTACGACGAGTGCGGCCGCGCGATCCTGGCCGCGCAGCGCTGCCAATACCTGGCGTGACGCGTAGGCGACCGCCATCGGTCCGAAATCGGCAACGCCGACGACGGTCCACGTCGCCGGCTTGTCGTCGATCAACAGGGTAACGGTAGCGCCGACGTCGAGTTCGGGATCGTCGCGCGCGACGCGCAGGCCGACGACCAGTTCGTTGCCGGCGCCGCTGCCGAGCCAGCGGCCACGCATGACGCCTTCCGACATCAGCTTCGGCTCGCCCGGCAGGCCGACGACCTGGAATGCCTCGCCTTGCGTGCCGTCCGCGAATGCATGCGTGGCACGCGCTCCAGCCCAGGCCTCGGCCCGATCGACGCCGGCGACGGCTGTCGCAGCCGCTTCGACTTTTTCCGGGGTCGCCGAGCCGGCAAGACGCAATACAAAGTCGTAGTGCTGGCTGGCAAAGAGTTCATCGACCGAGCCGATGACGGCAGCGCGCAGATTCGCCGCACCGAGATAGACCGCGCCGCCGGCCACCAGCGTAAGCAGCGTCAGCACCAGGCGCCCGCGCTTGCGGAACGCATTGCCGATCGACAGCAGCAGCGGCCGGCCCAAGCCGTCGAGCCCGAACGTGCGCCGCTCGCGCCACGTTGCGGCATCGGCGATGCCGATATCGCGCAGCGCGGCGGCGACCGGCAGGCGGCAACCACGCACGACCGGAAACGCCGCGGCGGCGATCGGGATCGCGATGCCGATGGCGACCTGCAGTGCCATGGTCCACGCGGGAATCGACTGGCCGGCGAGCGGAAAGTTGAGCATGTCGACCTTGAACCTGGCGTATTCCCGGCCGATGACGAGCGCGAGCGGCAGCGAAATCACCGTGGCGACCAGACCCAGCGCCGCGGCGAAGCCGAAGTACATTTGTGCAATTTGCGCGCTGCCGGCGCCGATCGATTTCATGATGCCGATTTCGCGGACCTGGCCGGCCAGCATTGCCGCAACGAGATTGACAACGAGCAATGCACACGCGAGCAGCGCGAGCAGTCCGAACGCACCCTGGGTCAGCATCAGCGAATCCATCTGCGCGGCGTGGATATGCTCTCCTGGCACCGGCACGTCCACGTTGAGCACTCGACGGCCCTGTTTCTCGGCAAGGGTTTTCACGTCCTGCGCGACGCGCCGCACGGCGGCACGGTCGGCGTTCGCGTCGCGTACGCGAAATTGCACTTCGTTGAAATCGGCGGGTGCGCCGAGTTGCTCGAGTGTCGCCGCTGTGACGAATCCGTAAACGAGGTTCTCCATCCAGCCTGGCGCCAGGCCGACGTCACGAACCACGCCGGCGACGGGCAGGCTTTTCGGCGTCGAGTCGGTGATGCCGAGCAGCAGCGAATCGCCGACCGAGGCGCCGGAAAACTCGAGCGACGATCGCTCGATGATGATTTCGCCGTCGCGCGGCGGCCACGCTCCCATTTCGGACTGCAACCGGCCGATATCTGAGCGCGTGAAGTCATCCAGCGCGTAGAGCACGGCACGCCGCGATGTGGCGCCGGACTGTGCCGAAGCCATCGCGGTGCGCCGCGCGCGCACCTCGGCGACGGCAGGCAGCGCTCGAATTGCCCCGAGCAGATCGGCGTCGACACGATCCAGGCGCAACGTAGCTGCCGGTGGCAGGCTGCCGACGTAGGTCGTCTCCGTCACGCGCTGCACGAGGGCCCAGGCATCGAGCAGGGCGCCGGCGGCGGTGAGTCCAATCGCAACTGCGACGACGACGAGCAGGGTGCGCGCCTTGTGCAGCCAGGCGTCGCGCAGCATCTTGCGCCAGCGACGGTCAAGCATTGGCGGCGACCTCGGTACCAGCCACGCGTCCATCGACGAGCGTGATCGTGCGCGTCGCATGACTCAATGCGCTGCGATCGTGCGTGACCATGATCAGGGTCTGGCCACCGGCGACCAGTTGCGCGAACAATTCCAGCAGCAACGTTGCGCTGCGCGAGTCGAGGTTGCCGGTCGGTTCGTCGGCGAGCAGCAGTGCGGGCGCGTTGGCCAGCGCGCGAGCAATCGCAACGCGTTGCTGCTGGCCGCCGGAAAGCGCACCCGGCAACTTGTCGGCCTGATCGGCGACGCCGAGTTGTTCGAGCAATGCGATGGCCCTGGGCCTGCGTTCGCGCACCGGCCAGCGGCGGCAGAAGTCCATCGGCAGCATGACGTTTTCGGCGACGGTGAGCGTCGGCAGCAACTGGAAAAACTGGAAGACGATGCCGACGGCGCGCCCGCGCCAGGCCGAGAGTGCATGTTCCGGCAGAGCATGCAACGCCGTGCCGTCGACTTGGACCTCGCCCTCGCTCGGTCGGTCGATGCCGGCAAGCAGGTTGAGCAGCGTCGACTTGCCGCTGCCGGACTGGCCGACGATCGCAGTGAATTCGCCGCGGCCGATCGACAGATTGCAATCGCGCAATGCCGCGAATCCACCATTGGCTCCCGGATAGGTCTTGCCCACGCCGCGCAGGACAATCAGCGGGACATTGGTGCTGCATGATTGTGCCAACAGGGCGTTCATCGAAGTGCGCTCCGGACATCGTGTGCCTTCCCGCACTCTAAGGCGTGCCGGCTTCAACGGCATACCGTTCAACCGCTTCGATCGGCAGCTCGGCGAAACCGCGGTTGCGGTCGGACTGCTGCATCGCCGTTCAACGACGTGGATCGACGGTTCGGCGAAAGCGCGAGCTCCGGAGTGCATTACAGGTGGCATGATCGCCGCCACCTCGACCGACGGGACCCTCCGCCATGAACACAAGACTCTCGCTGCTGCTGTTGACTGTCGTATTGGCATTGCCGAACGCCGGACTCGCGCAACAACACGGCGGTGGCAGTGCATCCCCGCCAGCGACGAGCGCGCCGGCAGAGGCGAAGCAGTTCGACTTCCTGATCGGCCAGTGGGAGCTCGAGGTCAAGCCCAAGGTCAACAGTCTCGCCGCGATGATTCATGGCGCGCCGAAGCTGGTCGGATCGTGGAAAGCCTGGCGCGGCTTCGACGGATTCGGTGTCGAAGACGAATTGCGCATCGTCGATGCTTCCGGCAATCCGATGTCGTTGACCCAGGCATTGCGCGTCTACGATCGCACCCAGAACCGCTGGACGATCGTCGGGCTCGACGTTTATCGCGCGCGCGTCAGCAACTCGACCGCGCAGTGGCAGGGCGGCGAAATGCGGCTCGATGGCAATGGCACCGACAGCGAAAGCAAGCCATATCTGTCGCGCACCCGCTATTTTGCGATCGCGCCGGATGCCTTTCGCATGCAGCAGGATCGTTCGTCCGACAACGGCCAGACCTGGGACGAAGCCATGCTCGTGATCGACGCCAAACGCGTCGCCGCAACGGCGACGCGCTGAAGCCACCGCTTCCGCCGGGCGCCCGCTGCGGGTAACGTTGGCCGATGCCGCGCGCTTGGATCTGGCTGCAACTGCTACTCGGCTGGCTGCCGATGGGAGCGCTGTTTGCGCTGATGATGCTCGCGGCGCATGGCGGCTCGGTCGCCGGAGCGGCGCTCATCGCGATGCAGATGATGCTGACGGCGGCGTTGCTGGGCATCCTGGCTTATCGGTCTACCGAGCGCGTGCCCTGGCCGCATCCGCTGCACCTGCGCTTCATCGCGACGCACGTGCTCGCCGCGCTCGTCTATGCCGCCGCGTGGTTTGCGCTGAATGTCGCCGTCGGCAGCCTCATCGAAAGCACGCACCTCAGCCTGGCACGCGGTCACCTGACGCTTGCCCTGGTGGTCGGGCCGGGCTGGGGCGTTCTCTACCTGATTCTCGGCGTATGGCTGTACATCATGGTTGCCGGCATCGCCTACGCCAATCGTGCGGCGGAACGCAACGCGCAGATCGAGGCGCTGGCTGCGCGCACGCAACTCGCCGCATTGCGCGCGCAGCTGCATCCGCATCTGCTGTTCAACGCGCTGCACACGGTCGTGCAGTTGATTCCGGAAGATCCGAAGCGCGCGACGCGTGCAGCCGAAGGACTTGCGGAAATCCTGCGCTCGGCACTGGCAGAGCAGCGCGACGTCATTCCGTTCGCCCAGGAATGGACATTCGTACAACGTTATCTCGCCATCGAATCGTTGCGTTTCGGCGAGCGGTTGCACGTACGCGACGAGATCGACGCCGCGGCCCTGAACGCGCAGACGCCAGCATTTGCGTTGCAAACGCTGGTCGAGAACGCGGTGCGTCACGGCGCCGCGCCGCGCGTAGAACCAACGGAACTCACGATCAGCGCGCGCTGCGACGGCGATGACCTGATCGTGGCGGTCATCGACGACGGCAATGGCGCGTTGGTGGACGAGATCGGCAGCGGCAGCGGCACCGGCACCGGTCTGAAGCGCCTGCGCGAACGCCTCACGCGCTTGTGCGGCACGGCGGCGCGGCTCGATCTGCACAGTGCGCCGGGCCAGGGATTCCGCGCGACCTTGCACCTGCCGCAGCGTGAATTGCGCAGTGCCGTGCGCACCCGCGAAAACGACCATGACTGAGCCTGCAACTGTTCCGGCCCTGATCGTCGATGACGAGCCGATCGCCCGTGCCGGGTTGCGCCGCATGCTCGGTGAAGTCGACTGGTTGCGCTGTGTCGGCGAAGCGGCGAGCGGCCCAGAGGCCATCAAGGCAATCACGACGCTGCGGCCGGAACTCGTGTTTCTCGACATCGAAATGCCGGGACTCTCCGGTATCGACGTATTGCGTTCGCTGCAGCATCCGCCTTACGTGGTATTCACGACCGCCTACGCCGAGCATGCCGTCGCCGCGTTCGAACTCGGCGCGATCGACTATCTGCTCAAGCCCTTCGGCGAGGAGCGTCTGCTGGCGAGCCTGGAGCGCGTGCGCGCCGCTCTGGGCGAGCCGCGTGCCGTGCTGCTCGATCGCATCGGCGAAGCATTGAGTCGCGGCACCATGTCGCGCCTGTTCGTGCGCACCGGGCGCAGCATCGTGCCGATAGCCGTCTCCACGATCGCCTGGTTCGAGGCGGTCGGCGACTATGTCGCCGCGCATGCCGGCGACACACAGCATCTGCTGCACCTGTCATTGAGCAGGATCGAGGAGCGCCTCGATCCGCAACGCTTCGCGCGCATCCATCGCACGCACATCGTCAACCTCGACCACGTCGCGGCGTTCCGGCGCCAACTAGCGGGTCAGATCGTCGCCGAGTTGCGCGACGGCACGCGCCTGGCAGTGAGCCGCGCCAAGGCGCAGGAGTTGCGGCACCTCGCGCGAGGGTGACAGGGGCTGCGCTCACGTCTTCTTCTTCGTCATTCCGGCGCAAGCCGGAATTCACGTCCTTGGTTCTTGTTTATTTTTTGAAGTGCAGAGCTTCGTCTCGCCTGCGGCGAGCCGGTTACTTTTTGGCATTGCCCAAAAAGTAACCAAAAAGGCTAGGCGCCGGACGCGGCGCCCCGCGGCGCTTCGTGCGCCGCGGGGTGTTCCTGCGCTTCTCGCTTTTGCGGGGTCGCTCAGACGGCACAGTCCCTGTGCCGCTTCGCGATCGCGGCGATCCATCGCCGCGACCCTTCGGGCTGATCCCGCAAAAGCTGCGATGCTCGGCACCGCGAACGGCGCCGGGATCCACGAATCCGTGCATCCCTGCACTACCTCGACGCGTGGACGTGGAAGGCCTTGGCTTTCGCTCTTGCTCTGGCTTCTGCGGCAGGATGCCGCCCAAACGGCCCCCCTGAGGCGCGGCGAGGGTGCGTAGGAAAAGTCCGCAGGAGGGCGCACACGATGTGCGCCCGTTCGCTGAATGCACAGGGAGGTGCATCCAGCGAACCCCGGAGCACCCTCGCGCACCTGCAGGGCAGGATGCCCGGAAGGCGCGCCGCCGGGGGTGTGTTTCTTTGGTTACCTTTCTTTGCACAAGCAAAGAAAGTAACCCGCTCGCCCGCAGGGCGAGTGGAAGCTCTGCTTCTCTAGGAAGGACAGGAAGCCATTGGGGAAGGCTGGGTTTCGCCCTGCGCCGGAATGATTAGTGGAAATCACGTCATCTGCGAAGCAGCAAAATCCCAATTCGCGAGATTCCAGAACGCCTCGACGTACTTCGGCCGTGCGTTGCGGTAGTCGATGTAGTAGGCGTGTTCCCACACATCGCAGGTCAGCAGGGGGCGGTCGCTGCCGGTGATCGGCGTAGCCGCGTTGCTCGTGCTGACCAGACCCAGGCCGCCGTCGGCGCGCTGCACGAGCCAGGCCCAGCCGGAGCCGAACGTGCCGACGGCGGTCTTGCTGAAATCGTCCTTGAACTGGGCGAAGCTGCCGAAGGTCTTCTTGATCGCATCGGCCAGCTTGCCGCTGGGTTCGCCGCCGCCTTTGGGCGACAGGCTGTTCCAGTAGAACGTGTGGTTCCAGATCTGCGCCGCGTTGTTGAACATGCCGCCCTGCGATTTCTTGATGATCGCGAGCAGGTCGAGGTTTTCGAATTCGGTGCCCTTGATCAGGTTGTTCAAGTTCGTCACGTACGCCTGATGATGCTTGCCGTAGTGGTAGTCGATCGTCTCGGCCGAGATGTGCGGAGCGAGCGCGTCGCGGGCATAGGGAAGAGCAGGTAGTTCGATCGCCATGATGGCTCCTTGCTGACGGACGGGAACGCCAATTATAGACGGGAACGCTGAATCGACGCCGCGCTGCGGCTGGCGCGGCTGGTACAATAGGCAATCGCGCACTTCGCGCCCCGACCACCGTGAGTTATGGACGTCATCGATCGCATTCGCCAGACCGTTTCCGACAATCCCGTCGTGCTGTTCATGAAGGGCACGCCGCAATTTCCGATGTGCGGCTTTTCCTCGCGCGCGGCCCAGGCGCTGAAGACCGCCGGTGCGCACTTCGCTTCCGTCAACGTGCTCGAGGATCCGGAAGTGCGCGCGAACCTGCCGCGCTATTCGAACTGGCCGACCTTTCCTCAGCTCTTCATCAACGGGGAATTGATCGGTGGCTGCGACATCATGCTGGAGCTCGAGCAGAGCGGTGAGCTGCCGCGCATGGTCAAGGAAGCCGGTCGGGTCTGATCGACGACATGCGGGACTCCGATTGCGCGCGCCTGCCGCCGGGCTGGACGGCAGCGGCCGGTTGCCTGAAAGATCACGTCGTGCTGATTGCCGGCGCAGCCGGCGGGCTCGGTCGTGCGTCCGCGCTGGCGATTGCACGCGCCGGCGCTGCGCCGGTGCTGCTCGGCCGCAAGGTGCGTGCGCTGGAAAAACTCTACGACGAAATCGTTGCGCTCGGCACCGCTCAGCCGGCGATCTATCCGCTCGATCTGGAAGGCGCCACGCCGCGCGATTACGAGGAGCTGGCCGACGGCATCGATCAGGAATTCGGCCGCCTTGACGGCATCGTCAATGCCGCAGCGCATTTCTCCGGCCTGCAGCCCGCAGGGGCGATCGATCCAATGGACTGGCTGCGCACGCTGCATGTCAACCTCAGCGCGCCGTTCCTGCTCCTGCAAGCCTGCCTGCCGCTGTTGGGCAAAGCCGACCGCGCCAGCGTCGTGTTCGTGCTGGATGATCTGGATCGCGTCGGCCGCGCGCACTGGGGCAGCTACGGCGCCGCCAAGCATGCGCTGGCCGGTCTGGTGTCGACCCTTCATCAGGAGCACGAGGACGGTCCGTTACGCGTGCATGCATTGCTGCCGCCGCCGATGCGCACCGGGTTGCGGCGTACTGCTTACTTCGGCGAAAACTCGCTGCAGCTGCCATTGCCGGAAGCGATCGCCGGCGCGGTGGTCTATCTGCTCGGCGCCGACGGCGCAGCGGCGCGCGGCAAGGTGCTGGACCTGAGAGCAGGGCCGAGCGCTGAGGGCTGAGGGCTGAGGGTTGGAAGTGCGCGCTGCTGCCTTGCTGTTCAGTCCTCAGCGCTGCTTCATGGTATAAAAAGCATCATTTTCCACTCGGTTGCGGGGAGCATTTGTGGACAACTCGATGACGACACTGTCGGCCGGCATCCTGCTGTTCCTGATCATGGATCCGCTCGGCAACATCCCGCTGTTTCTGGCTCAGCTGCGCAACGTCGCGCCGCCGCGCCGGCGACGTGTGGTGATTCGCGAGCTGATCATCGCCCTGGTCGTGCTGTTCGCATTCCTGTTCGGCGGCGGCTACGTGCTGAAGGCGCTTCATCTGCACACCGAGTCGATCGGCATTGCCGGCGGCATCGTGCTGTTCCTGATCGGCTTGAAGATGATCTTTCCGCCGCGCGACGGCAACATGTTCGGGGCGACGCCGGGAGCCGAGCCGTTCATCGTGCCGATGGCGATCCCCGGAGTCGCTGGTCCCTCCGCGATGGCTGCCCTGCTGCTGATGACCAACTCGGCACCGGGGCGCACAGCCGACTGGAGCCTGGCGCTCTTCTGCGCCTGGTTTGCCACGGCGCTGATCCTGCTGTCGTCGACCTATCTTTTCCGCTGGCTTGGCGAAAGCGTGCTGACCGCGCTCGAGCGGCTGATGGGCATGCTCCTCGTTGCGCTGTCGGTGCAGATGTTTCTCGACGGCATCGCGGCGTACCTGGTGGGGAAGGTGCCGGGGTGAGGGCCGAGTGCCCTGACGGAAGCGGCCGGCGTTCGGACGTGGGCTGATCGCACAAGAAATCGCGCGCCTCTGCTCTTCGGCCGTCAGTCCTCAAGCGTCAACCCATTGTTTCATCAAATGGCTGCAGATTCAGGCCCCCTGAACAGTGCGTTTCTGAACACGTCGTCAATGTAAAAGCAGCGCTGCGGGGCTAGCACTTGTTAGAAAATTGTCATAGAGTCGCCTTAAGCTACCGTTAACGATTCTTTGCGGTGTTTTACCCCTCAAAGACGCGGAGATTTTCGTAAAAAAACCTTTGTTTAAAGCCATTTACGCAATGCCGCTTGTCGCGGCATAGCGACAGCCTCCGCTTTCCAACAATACGTTCCAAACACCAGACGATAGGCGATCTATGACCAAGACACGACTGACCAAGAAGCTTCTGCCGCTGATGTTTGCCTCGCTGTTTGCCATGTCGGGCGCCTATGCCCAGGACACGACATCAGGCCTTACGGGCCGCGTGCTGGACGACAAGGGCAACCCGGTCGCCGGTGTCAAGGTGCACATCGTCCACGTTCCTTCGGGAACGACGTCGACGGCGACGACCGATGCGAACGGCCGCTACCAGGCGCAGGGCCTGCGTGTCGGTGGTCCCTACCACATCGATGCGGAAGCTGCCGGGGTCAAGTCGGAAGCCGACAACGTCTTCCTCAACCTGGCCGAAGTTTCGACGATCAATCTGTCGGCCGCGGTGCAGGCCAAGGAGCTCGAAGGCATCTCGGTCACCGCCAATGCCGCGACGCTCGCGGTTTTCAATTCGGACAACAAGGGCCTGTCCACCAACATCGGCCCGGCGCAACTGACGCAGGCGCCGAATGGCGATGGCTCGTTCCAGAACATCGCTCGCCTCGATCCGCGCGTGTCGATCACCGACCGTGATGCGCAGGCGATTTCCGCCAACGGCAAGAACTTCCGCTACAACTGCATCACGGTCGACCAGGTCAACGCCGGCGACCCATTCGGTCTAGAGTCGAACGGCCTCGCCTCCGTCGGTTCGCCGATCTCGCCGGAAGCGATCCAGTCGTTCCAGGTGTCGACGTCGAACTTCGACGTGTCCACGCGCGGTTGCGTCGGTGCAAACGTCAACGCGGTCAGCAAGAGCGGCGGCAACGACTTCCACGGTTCGGTCTACTACAAGTACCGTACCGCGGACGACACGTTCATGGGCAAGATCGCGCCGATCGGCAGCGATGTCGAGCAGGCGTACACCGGCTGGCAGCGCGAGTGGACGGCCGGCTTCGATGTCGGCGGCCCGATCATCAAGGACACGCTGTTCTTCTTCGCCAGCTACGAGAAAGCCGAGCGCGTCGGCATCGGCGCCGCGTCGGCGCCGCAGGACGGCACCGGCAGCACGACGCTGGTGCAGGGCCTGACGACCGATTTCTTCAACAAGGTGAATGCGCAGGCCACGACGTTCGGCCTGTTTCCCGGCGATCGCAGCCTGTCGAACCTGACAGACAAGCGCTACCTGGCCAAGATCGACTGGAATATATCCGACACGCAACGCGCCGTATTCCGTTACAGCGAGACCAAGGAATTCCAGCCGGTGCCGACCGGCAGCTCGACGTCTGTCACGCCGAACAGCAACTGGTATTTCAAGGACCGCGACATCAAGGCGTTCCTCGGCCAGCTGTTCAGCGACTGGAACGAGATCTTCTCGACCGAACTCGACGTGCAGTCCGGCCACTACACGCAGGACCGCGGTCCGCTCGTTGGCGGCTACCAGCCGTCGGTGCAGGTCACCGTCAACACGACCGGCTTCACGCCGAGCGAAACGCTGGGCACGGAATTCTCCAGTCAGGTCAATGCGATCGACATCAAGCAGCTGTACGCCTACTTTGCCGGCACGTGGCACCTTGGTGATCACACCGTCAAGGCCGGCATCAACGGCAACGAGGACAAGGTATACGACGCGTTCATGCAAGCTGCCGTCGGCAGCTATACGTTCCAGAGCCTGACCAATTTCCAGAACCAGGTCTGGCAGGAATATATCCTCAAGCAGCCGGCGCCGGGCCTGTCGTTGCAGCAGTCGCAGGCGAACTTCAAGAAGCAGCAGCAAGGCCTGTTCGTGCAGGATACCTGGCAGGCAACCGAGCGTTTCTCGCTGACCTACGGCCTGCGCTATGACGTGCCGAAATTCCCCGACGATCCGCGCTTCAACCCCTGCTTCGCTGCGGCGCCGGGCACGGCGTTCAGCGCCCCCGGTCCGAACAACTCGACGCTGTGCTCCGTCGCCAAGGGCGGCTTCGGCTTTGCCAACAACGCGACGCCGAGCGGCAACGGTGCGATCCAGCCGCGCGTGTCGTTCAACTACGACTTCGACAGCGAGTACAAGACCCAGCTGCGCGGCGGCCTGGGCATTTTCGTGTCCGACATTCCGACCGTGTGGTACACGAACGCGTACGGCAATCCGGGCACGACGATCGTGACCTACGACATCGCCAACAGCGGCAATGACGCGCTCGGTACGCTGCTTTGCAGCACCAACGGCAAGAACTTCACAAAGGCTGCCGGCGCTTCGTGCCCGGCCGGCCAGATTTCCTACGTGAAGCAGGCGCCGGTGTTCAACGCGCAGAACCCCCTGATTCCCAATTCCGGAACGCTGGTGCTCGGCTCGAGCGTTGCGCAGATGTCGGTCGACACGATCGATCCGAACTTCCAGCAACCGCAGACCACACAGTTTGCGCTGGCTTTCGATCGCGAACTGCCGTGGATGGGCATCATCAGTTCCATGGAGTTCAACTTCACCGAGACCAACGACGACATCTTCTACAAGAACCTGAACCTCGGCCCGGTGCAGTTCGTCGGCGTCGATGGACGGCAGTATTTCTGCACGGCGGCGAACGCCAAGGCCTGCTCCAGCAACATCAAGGCCGGCGCCAACCCGTCGTTCGGCACAGTGACCGAGCTGACCAACACGCATCAGGGTCTGTCGAACACGTTCACCTGGTCGTTCACCAAGCCGATGTCGGACAACTGGAGCGCGATGCTGGCGTTCCGCGTCGGCCA
>Ga0157375_10000260_pt1 | contig 47918 bp, 44 predicted proteins | sample M35metaG_FD_115311 | JGI IMG/M metagenome (GOLD analysis project Ga0157375, IMG submission 115311) | Miscanthus rhizosphere microbial communities from Kellogg Biological Station, Michigan, USA - M3-5 metaG | ecosystem: Host-associated > Plants > Roots > Rhizosphere > Soil | place: USA: Michigan...
GCCATGGCGCTTTTCGGCATGGCGGTCGTGCTCGGGCCCGCGTTCGGGCCGACCCTCGGCGGCTACATCGTCGACAACTATTCGTGGCCGTGGATTTTCTACATCAACGTTCCGATCGGCATCATCTCCCTGCTGATGGTGTCGCGATTCGTGCACGAGCCTGAGGATGTGCGCGCGGCGATGCACACGATGGCCGAGCGCCAGAAGAAAAACATGGACTGGAGCGGCATCGCGCTGCTCTTCATCGGCCTCGGCACGATGCAATACGTGCTCGAAGAAGGAAATCGCAACGACTGGTTCCAATCGGGCGAGATCAAACTGATCATGCTCGTGGCCATCGTGTCACTCGTCGCGCTGGTGATCCGCGAGCTGAGTGCGCGCGTGCCGGCAGTCGATTTCTCGCTCTTCAAAGACGTGATCTTCACCTCGGGCACGCTCATCGGCGCGGTCATGTTCGCGATGCTGATGGCGATCACCTTCCTCCTCCCGCTGTTCATGCAACTCCTACTCGGATTCACGGCCACTCAGGCCGGCATTGCGCTGATGCCACGCAGCCTGTGCATGCTGGTGGTGATGCCGATCATCGGCCGGATTTACAACACCGTCTCGCCGCGGCTGGTCATCGCCTTTGGCATCGTCCTCTTCGCGTACACGGCCTGGATGATGGGGCACTACACGCTGGCGACGTCGCGCAATGACGTGATGCTCGCGCTGATCCTTCAGGGCGTGGCTTTCAGCTGCCTCTTCATCCCGCTGACGACGATCGCGCTCGCCTCCATCCCTCGGCATCGGCTCTCCGACGCGACCGGACTCAACTCGCTGCTCCGCCAGACCGGCGGCTCGGTCGGACTGGCGGTGTTTGCAACGTTGCTCTCACGTTTCGCGACGAAAGCGCGCGGCGACATGCTTCCGCATTACTTCGGACCAGCCCTGGCAACGCGCATGGCCGGCATCCAGCGCATGTTGCAGGGACGCGGCATGGATGCCGGTTCCGCACGCCAGGCTGCCGCGCGCATGATCGACGGCCAGCTTCGACAGCAGGCCATGGTCATCTCGTTCGAAAAACTTTTTTACCTTTCAGGAATCCTGTTCCTCTGCGTTCTGCCGCTTGTCTTTTTTCTGAAAATGCCAAAGGACGCGGAGAAGATCGATGTTCATGTGGAGATGTAAATGACGACGACTGAATCAACCGCCGGCGCGATGCCGGAGATCGCCGAGCACGAGCCGGCCATCGCTCCATCCAAGGCGAAACGCCTTTACCTCATCCTCGGCGGGGCCGTTCTGCTGCTGCTCATCGGCTACGGAATCTTCGCGCTGCTTTCCTCCGGCAAGGAGGCAACTGACGACGCGCAAGTTTCCGCGGATATCGTCCCTGTTGCCGCGCGCGTGGCCGGGCAGGTGACGAATGTCTACATCACCGAGAATCAGCCGGTCCGCTCAGGTCAAGTTCTCGCCGATCTCGATCCCTCCGACGCGCAGGTGAAAGTGGCGCAGGCCGAGGGCGATTTGCAGACGGCGCAGGCGCAGGCAGCCGATGCCGATGCGCGCACCGCCGTGACCTCGGCCACCGCACGCGGCGCGCTGACCTCCGCCGAGGGAGCGTTGCAAAGCACGCGCGAAAGCGTCGATACGTCGTCGGCATCGATCACCGAGGCGCGCGCCGCGGTGACACGCGCGCGGGCAAATGCAGAGAAGGCGCGGCTCGACTTCCAGCGCGCCGAGGAGCTCGGAGGAAAGGGCGACATCTCGCGGGCGCAGGTCGACGCTGCCCGGGCCGCACACGAATCCGCCGACGCCGATCTGGCGCAGGCCAACGCCCGCCTGAACGCCAGCGAGAACGCGCGGCAGGCCGCGCAGGCGAACGTTCAGGCTGCACAGGGACGTGTGCAGCAGAGCGCGCCGGTGCAGGCGCAGATCACCGCCGCGCAGGCGCAGGCGCGCATCGCGCACGCGCGCGTCGCGACGGCCGAAGCCTCGTTGCACGCGGCGCAGCTCAATTTGTCGTACACGAAAATCGTCGCGCCGCGCGACGGTATCGCCTCGAAGCTGGCCGTTCATGCCGGCTCCTACGTCACCGCGGGGATGCCCATCGTGCAGCTCGTGCCGCGGACGACGTACGTCCTCGCGAATTTCAAGGAGACGCAGCTGAGCGACATGCGTCCCGGCCAGCGCGCCACGGTGCGCATCGACGCCCTCGGACGCCGCGATTTCGAAGGGAAAGTCGAGAGTCTTTCCGGCGGCACCGGCGCGTCGTTCTCGCTGCTTCCGCCGGATAACGCGTCCGGCAATTTCGTGAAAGTCGTACAGCGCGTTCCGGTGCGGATTTCGTGGAGCGGGCCGCCCGCGAACGAGGTTCCGGTGGGATCGTCTGCCGAGGTCACGGTCTACACGAAGTAGGTCACGCGGAGACGCGGAGACGCGGAGAAAAGCAGAGGAAAACGCCTCCGCGGCTCCGCGGCTCCGCGTGAAAAGCTTTACATCCCGCTCGGATTGATGATGTTGAACATCGCGCCCTGCGGATCGGCGCAGACCGCGAAGCGGCCGACGTTGGGGATCTCGTGCGGTCCCATATAGACCTTGCCGCCGCTGGATTTGATTTTTTCGACGCAGGCGTCCGCATCGGAGACGCAGATGTACGGCGTCCAGGCTCTCGGCATCCCCTGCATCTCGGGGGTGATGTGCATCATGCCGCCGATGCCTTTTCCATCGAGATCGATCTCGGTGTATTCGGGGCTGACCTTCAGGCTCCAGCCGAAGAGAGTCTTGTAGAACTCGCGCGCGCCTTCGATGTCGGGCGTCATCAGCTCGTTCCAGCAGAGGGTGTTGAAGTCGCCGCGGATCGTGGCGCCGATGTGTCTCCCCGCCTGCCAGAGACAGAGCGACGCGCCGGCTGGATCGGCGATGACGGCCATGCGGCCGACGTCCATCACGTCGAACGCCTGCGCGACGACGGTCCCACCGTTCTCCTGCGCTCTCTGCGCAGACTCATCGGCGCTGGTCACGTTTACGTACGAGTTCCACGCCGGCGGATGCTCCTTGTTTTCGTAGAGCGCGCCGAGGTCGTGGCCGTCCACCTGCAGCATCGTGTAGACGCTGCCGTCGGGGATGGGAATGTCGTTGATCTTCCATCCGAAAACGGACGTGTAGAACGACTTCGCCGCCGCGGCATCGTTCGTGGCCAGCTCGATCCAGCAGAACATCCCCGGTTCGTATTTGTCGATGACAGGCATTTTCGTCTTCCTCCGAAGGCGCGAATTCTAGTGCGAAGCGAGTTTCAATCCTGTCGCCTTCTCGATTTCTGACGCGTCGTCGAGCAGGATCCACGTCAGGATCGAGACCGGCAGCGAGCCGTGCGCGAGCAGGTCGTCGTGAAACTGGCCGAGGCGGAACTCGGCGCCCTTCGCGTCGCGATAGCGTCCGAGCAGACGCATGATCTGCCACTTGCCGGTGATGTAGCTGATCTTCTGCGTCGGCGAGGACGCGGCGCCGGCCGCCTCCCCTTCCGCCGCTTCTTTATCGAGACCACCGCCGTCCATGAAGTAGTTCACGGCCTGCTCGAATTGCCAGCGGCCGGTGTGCAGGCTGACGTCGACGCCGATGCGCGCGGCGCGATAGCGCGAAAGCCGCAGCACCTGTGCGGCGCCGGCGGAGTCGGGCGGATACATCCCTTCGCGCACGAGCATCTCTTCGCCGTACAGCGCCCAACCTTCGATGAAGACGCTTTCCCCATGATGGCGGCGGATTTCGTTGTCGAGATGGTTGGCGATCGAGATCTGCAGAAAATGTCCCGGAATCCCTTCGTGCCCCAGGATTGGCCTCGGGTCCTCGATGGCAGCGCGGATGTAGAAATTCTTGCTCTGCGGGTTGTACGTGGGGATGAAGAAGAAACCGCCGTTATCGGCGTCGTAGATGCCAGGCGGATTCATGAACCCGCCCGGACTGGTCGGCTTGAAGGCCTCGGGGAGTTGCCGGATTTGAAACGGCCCGAGGTACGGCGGCAGCGTGACGAGGTTGCGGGCTTTGAGGAAGTCGATCATCTCCTGCTCGCGGCTCTCGTACGCGGCGAGGAAGGCCTGCTGATCGGGCGGGATGTTCTTGACGCGTGCCGGATTCGGATCGGCCATCGACGGATCGGCGAGCATTGCCTCGAGCGCGCGGTAGCGTCCCAGTTCCACTTCGCCGAGGTGCGCGACGTCGCGCGAATCCATCGGCAGGAGGAGGATGTGGCGGAGCATGTAGTTGTAATTCGCCTCCCCCATCGGCTTCCACGCCGTCATCTGCGGCAGGCGTTTCTCCAGCCAGTCAGCGAATCCATGCAGCGAGTCGATCGCTTCTTCGCGCGCGGCGTCGAGCGAGGTGCGCTCGTCCGCAGAAAGATCGCCGGCGATCGTCATCAGGCTGGTCGAGAAAAGCGGATCGATGGAGCGCGCGGAATCGATAGCCAGTTGGGCAAAAAGCCGAACGGGATTCTTCAGATTCTTTTTGGCCTGCTCGACCATCGCCGGCATCGCTTTGAGCCGCGCGGTGGCAGCCAGTGCGCGCGTTTTCGCGGGCGCGTAATCCTTCTTCAGCAGCGAGAAGATGGCGTTGCTCGCCTCCCCCACGTACACCTGTGGATCGGTCTCCTCGGGCTTGAGCACGCGCTCCGGAAAGTCGGCGCCCTCCAGTTGCGAGCGGAAGAGCAGCCAGTCGATGACGTCGTCCTTCTTCCAGCCAGCCACGTCGGCGGCGCGGACGCGGTCGAGCAACGCGCGCACGTGCGCGGCGTTGCGCGCGGTCGCGGCGGGCGAGAAGTCGTCGAGCTTGTCGTCGGCAGCGTGGAATCCTTGATCGCTGGCGCCGACCGGATACGTCTTCTTCTGCCATTCGTAGTAGTCGTGTGCAAGCGCGTGAAGCTCGGCAGGCGTGAGCGGTTTCATCGGTGTAGTCGCTTTTTTCTCGGCGGCAAACAACGGGATGGCAAGGAGTAGTGCGACGGCAACGGCATAGCGTTTCATGCGCGGGAGTGTAGCGTCCGTGCACTCCCCTTGCACGGTAGAGCCGCATGGCAGACAAAAAAGAACCGCAAAGCTACGGCAGCCAGGGCGATTGGGTATCCGGCCACACGGCCCAGAAGACGAATCCCGAGCAACCCGGCTCCTTCGACGAACATCGCGAAAACGATGCGAGCGCGCCGCACCAGGGCGGTGACACGTCGCCGGTGCAGACGCGCGAACACGCCATGCCGTCCGGCCCACCCGCGGACTCCGGCCACAACGTGACCGTGTCGGAAAGCGGCGCGAAGCGCGGCGGGTACTTCAGGGAGAGGGATTACGACAAGTAGGACTCACTCGCAGATTCGAAGGTCGTCGAGCACCTTGTCCAGCGGAACCGTCTGTCCTCGATCGCATTGCGCGATCGATTCGAGAAGCATCCGTTCGGTCTCAGCATCGGCTTCGAAGGTTTGCTCTTCGCTCTGTGGAATGGCGCGCATGGGCTCATTGTACCGAGGCGCCCGCGAACTGGGTTTTGGAAGATGCGGCGCACGCGAAGCGTGCGTGACGACGCCGGTAGGCGTCACGTACGGTAGCCGGTGGTCGCGCGCGAAGCGCGAGACCACCGGAATCAGATGGCGATCATTTTTCCCGACCCCGGCAGGGGTCACGGAGAGAATTCACGCCGCTTGGTATTTGATACGCGACCCCATCCGGGGTCGATGGCGCGTCGCGACCTCGTTCCGGTGGTCGCTCGCTTCGCTCGGACCACCGGCTACCGTACGTGACGCCTCCGGCGTCGTTATGAGGGTGGTTGCGATCGAGACGCCCACGCCTCCGAGACCGCTCGTCCCTTTTCGAAATCGTCGACCACCAGGATCAGCTGGTGATCGTGGTCGCTGTAGAGGACTTCGATGTTGACGCCGGCGTCGGCCATGCGGCGGGTGAGCTTGCCGAGTTGGCCGGGTTCGGATTGATTGAGGCGTTGGACGAGGACGTCGTTGACCGCGAGGACCTTGATTCCTGCGGCTTCGAGCGCGTTGCGGGCGGCGTCGCCGTCCTCGAATAGAAAGTGCGCGACGCCGCGGCCGTCGACGACCCAGGCACCGCCGCCTTCGATGCTCACGCCGGCGCGGCCGAGAGCGTCGCCCATGTCGGCGAGTGCGCCGGGGCGATCGTCGAGGGCGATGGACAGATCCTTCATTCGTAGCGGAGCGCTTCGATCGGATCGAGCTTCGACGCCTTCGCCGCGGGATAGATGCCAAAGATGATGCCGAGGATCGCGCAGAAGCTGAAGGCCAGGACGATCGCCCACATCGGCGTGTGCACGGGCGGGAGCTCCAGCCAGCGTTTCAGAAGCAGGCGCACCGCGGCGGCGCCGAGGTAGCCGAGGGCGATGCCGATGGCGCCGCCGAATCCGGAGAGTGTGACCGCTTCGATCAGAAACTGGATCAACACGTCGTAACGGCGCGCGCCGATCGCTTTGCGGATCCCGATCTCGCGCGTCCGCTCGGTAACCGACACCAGCATGATGTTCATGATGCCGATGCCGCCGACGAGCAGCGCGATGCCGACCACGGCGCCCATGATTCCGGTCGTGGTGTTGAGCACCGTCGAGATCGTCTTCATCAACTCTTCCTGCGAGGTGATCTGGAAATCGTCGGGCTGCCCTTTTTTCAGGTGATGGCGGACGCGCAGGATGTCGCGCACCTGTTCCTTGGCCAGATCGATGTCCTCGCGCGTGCGCACCTGCAGTGCGATCGGCAGGTGCTGCATGCGGTCGGGGCCGTAGAGCATCTGCGCGGTGGCGAAGGGGATGTAGACGACGTCGTCTGGATCGCCGCCGATCGACGACCCGCGCTTTTCCATGACGCCGATGACCGTGAAGTTGTTGTCGTCGAGGCGGATGTCTTTGCCGACGGGATCGGTCAGACCGAGTTGCCGCGCCGCTTCCGATCCGAGGACGGCCACGCGCTTTTTGGCCTCCTCGTCGAGCGTGCCGAAGAAGCGGCCGTGATCAACGAACTGCTTGGCGACGTCGGGATAGCTCTGATTGACGCCGTACATCATGGCGTCGTGCCGCGTATCGCCATTCTTCATCGAGACGTTCGACTGGAAGATCGGCGTGAAATCGCGAACCGCTGTAGCGCCGCGGCGGATGGCCAGCGCATCGTCGAATGTAAGCGCAGGGACGGGCAGGAACGGATTTCCACGCGACGAGGAGAAGTCGGGGATGACGCGAACGAACGTCGCACCGATGTTCTCAAGCTGGCTGGAAATCTGATACTGCATCCCCTGCACGAGCGAAACGACGGCGATGACGGCGGCCACGCCGATCATCACGCCCAGAACGGTGAGGATCGACCGCATCTTGTTGGCGCCGATGGCGCGGAGTGCGATCTTTACGTTTTCGAAAAACATGATGCGGCCGCCTATTGTGACAGAGCCTTGGGCGACCGACGCCGCGGCCGTGCCGCCTCAGACCACGATTTTTCCGTCGCGGATGTGGATGACGCGCTGCGCTTCCTGGGCGACGTCGTCCTCGTGCGTGACCATGATGATGGAGTTGCCGCGCGACGACAGCTCGCGGAAGAGGTCGAGGATTTCGCGGCCGGTCTGCGAGTCGAGGTTTCCGGTCGGCTCATCGGCCAGCAGCAGCGACGGCTTGTTGACCAGCGCGCGGGCGATAGCGACGCGCTGGCGCTGACCGCCGGAGAGCTCGTTCGGCTGATGGTTCATCCGGTCGCCCAGCCCCACCGCCGTCAACGCTTCCTCGGCCATCTCACGCCGTTCGGCGCGGCCGATTTTTGCGTAGACCAGCGGCAGCTCGACGTTCTGCAGCGCCGTGGTGCGCGAGAGCAGGTTGAAGGTCTGGAAAACGAATCCGATCTTTTTGTTTCGCACCGCGGCCAGCGCGTCATCGTCCATCGACTCCACCGGAATCCCGTCGAGGATGTAATGGCCAGCGGAGGGACGGTCGAGACAGCCTACAATGTTCATCAGCGTAGACTTGCCCGATCCCGAGGGACCCATGATGGCGACGTATTCGCCGTGATTGATGATGAGATCGACGCCGCGAAGGGCGTAGATGTCCTGCGGTCCGAGCTGATACGTGCGCGTCAGGTCGCGCATTTCGATGAGGTGGTTCCCGCTGCCGTTGCCGTTTCCGTTCACTTTGAGGCCGTCCCGTTTTGAGGAGTCTTCGACTCTTCTTTCGTCACTTCTACGGAATCGCCGTCTTTCAGTTTCTTCAGAGTGCGGAATGGTCCCGTAACGATCTTGTCGTTTTTGGTAACTCCCGACACGAGCGCCACATGCGTGGTGTCGCTCACGCCGGTCTTGACCTCGGTCATCTTCACTTTGCCGTCTTTGACGACGAAGACGTACTTCGACTTCGGCGCGTTCTCATCCTCGTCGTCGGTGCCCGTTTTCGACTTCGCCAGCGCCGGTGGAACGCGCTCGACGACGCTCTGAATCGGAACGGATAAGGCACTGCCGGAGGTCGTGGTGATGATCGAAACCTGCGCGGTCATGCCGGGACGCAGGCGGTCGTCGGGATTGTCGAACTGAACCTTCACCTTGAAATAGCGCATGCCCGCGCCGACGCCCTGCTTCAGCGCGGCGGAGCTGCCGATTTCGGCGACGTGACCTTCGTACTCCTTGTCGGGAATGGCGTCGACGTGGACCTTGGACGGTTCGTTCAAACGGATACCGGTGATCTCGGTCTCGCCTACGTCGGCTTCGACCAGGATTTCGGAGAGGTCGGCGATCACGGCGATCACCGAGCCGGGATTGTTCATCGTGCCGGGGATGACCACTTCGCCCTCGTGTGCGTTGAGCTGCACAGCCCGGCCGTCCATCGGAGAGAGGATGGTTGTGTGATCGAGATCGTTCTGGGCCTGCTGCAGCAGAGCCTGCGCCTGCGCCACGCCCTGGTTTGCGGAGTCGTAAGCGGCCACGGCGTTGTCATGACTCTGCCGGGCCTGATCGAATAACTCCTGCGCCTGGATTCCCTGCTGCTTGAGATTGAGGGCGCGCTTGTACGCGAATTCGGTCGTGGCCACGTTCGTCTTCGCGCGCGCCACTTCGATGCGGCTGTTCGAGACGGCCGCAGCCGCCCGTGAATACGCGGCCTGATAGGCGGTTCTCTCGAGATCGACGAGGCGCTGGCCCTTCTTTACGCCGTCGCCTTCCTTGAAGTAGAGCTTCTCGATTTTCCCGATGATGTACGCGCTGATGTTGACCTTGACCTTCGGATTGACCTCGCCAGGCGCGGTGACGATCGCCTGGATGTTGCGCTGCGTGACCGGCTCGACGTAGACAGGTTCGCCTTTCGACCCGCCTCCGCGAACGCTCGCAAAGATAATGACCGCGACCAGAACGATCGCCCCTACGATGATGAGAGTCTTCTTCATTTACTGGCACGCAGCGACTGGAGTGCGGGTCCGATCAGTTTCAGCAGGAGCACGAGGATCCAGAGGCTGATGATCGTGACGGCTGCTTTCACCTTCGACACGCGCGCGACATAGGAGAAGCCGATGATCATCAGCGCGAGGAACCACACCGAGAAAATGTCGAACGACGAGAGCAGCGCGAAGGCCATCGGGTTCGTCTTGTAATCGACGAGGAATCCGAGGTTCGAGCGGACGAGCGTCGCCAGCGCCTGGGCGGGGATCATCCCCCCCTTGGCCATGACGATGATCAGTGTGACGACGCTCTTGATGATCGTTGGGATCGATGCGTAACAGGTAACCGAGAAGGCTTGCTTGAAATCGCCCTCGCCTCCGAATATGCGGAATGCGAGCAGGACGATGCCGGAGATCACGAGCAGTCCGATAAGACTCAGCACCGGCGAGATGTACGTGAGCACCTTGCCGATCGACGAGGAGATGCGGACCGCTTTTTCGATCTGCTCCGGCGTCACGTTCTTGTTCTGCTCCATCCCCTCGCGGGCGGCGGCGCCGAAGTCGATGTGCGGCGCCATGATGAAACCGGCGGCCAGGGAGACCAGCAGGAGCAACACCAGCGGCACGACCCAGTCCGGCCGGCGGGCGATCGAGGCGAATGTCGCATCGGGCGAGAAAATCACGCCGATGATGCGTTGGAACGGATTCGGGTTCGGTTCGCCGCCGGGGGCGGGCGTAGCGATGGCATTATCCTGACCAGTCGTCATGGCTCATTTCTCCTCTGGTGCGGTGTCGTGGGATGAGAAGTTGAGCCAATTGTAACTGGTGAACTGGGAGAAGATCGAAGGTTCCTGCACCTTCGGTTCGTCGACGCTGATGTTGCGGGTGTCGAGAAGGTCGCCGACGGCGCGGTGATACGCGGCCACGGCCTTGTTGTAGCCGACCAGCGCCTGGAGCTCGTTTGCGCGCGCGTCGGAAAGCTGCTGCTGAATCTGCAGCACCTGGAAGTTGGTGCTCATGCCGTTTTCGTAGCGCTTGCGCTCGGCGTTGACGTTCTCCTCGGCTGCTTCACGCGCCGTGCGCGTGGCGCTGATCTGCTTGGCCGCGGTGTCGACGGCGCGCGCCGTGGCGCGAACGTCAACGGCGATGTTCTGCCGCGTCTGCGCCTCGGTGATCTGCGAGGCCTGAAGGTCGAGACGAGCGCGGTTCTTTTCTGCGCGCGCGCCGAAGTTGAAGACCGGCACGCCGATCGTAAAGCCGATGTTCCAGCCGGGGAAGTCGTTGCGGAAAACCTGCTGCAGTGCGTCGGTGAAGCCGGTGGAGCTGACACCCGGCGTGGACGTGATGACCGTTCCGGCCGCACCCGAGACGTTGTACCCGAGGTTCAGATCGAACTGCGGAAGAACCTGATTGCGCGCGTACTGATACGTGATGCGGCGCGAGTCCGTGGTGAGCTTGTTTTCCTTCACCTCGGGGCGAAGTTCATATGCCTTGGCCACCGACTCCTCGACGTTGATGCTGACCGGCGTGTAGCCGATCGTATCGGTCGGAATGATCGGCCGGTCCCAATCCTCGGCCGGCAGGTTCAACAGCGCGCGCAGCCTGTCTTCGGCGGCGCGGACGTTGGCGACGGCGGTGATGAGGTTCTCCTCGCCGGTGGCAATCTGCACGCGCGGCTGCAGGATGTCGAGCGGCGCGGAGGCGCCGACGTCGATGCGGATCTGGGTGATGCGCGACTGGTCGCGGGCCAGGAAGAGCGCTTCCTTGACCACGTCGACGAAACGGCGGGTGTAGATCAGATCGTAGTAGGCCTGCTCGACGGCCGAGGTGCTGTCCAGCAGCACGCCGCGGAAGGCCTCGCGGCTGATGCCGAGATTGTTGCGCGCGATGAGGATGCCGCGCCGGGTGATGTCGACGCCGAAGTTGCGCGCCAGCGGCTGATTGAAGATGAAACCGAGGTCCGACGAGAATCCAGGGCTGATGGTGGTGCCGTTGCCGCTGCGCGTGAAGCGCTGATTGTTCGTCGAGATCTCGAACGAGCCGCCGGTCGGGATCACGTCTCGCAGGAAAGCGTTCGCGTTCGTCGTCCCGCCGCCGCTGGCCGTGAAGGCATTCAGTGCCGGATTCTGGCTGCTTGTCTTGCTGATCGTCGCGCCCGCGAACGGATCGAAGATGCTGTACGCGCCCATGATACCCTCGGCGGACATCTGCAGGTCGTAGCGCTGAATCTGCACGCCGATGTTCTTCTGCAGCATCGTGTGGATGGCGTCATCGAGCGACAACCGCATGGCCCGCGCGTTGTTGACGTCCTGGTCGGTGGCGGCCGACACAGTCACGGTCGGAACCTGATCGGCTGGCGGAATGTCGACAGGCGCTCCGGACGGACTCGTGGTCACGGTGGCCGGCTGCGGCGTCGATGTCGTAGTCTTTTTCGTCGTCTGCGCGAAGAGCGGCAGCGCGCTCAAAACACAGGCAATGATCAGCAACCGTCGAACAGCGAAATTCATGTAAACCCTCCTGGACACGCCTCTTCTACGCAACAGTATGTGGATTGTTTCGTGCGCGCGCCCCCGCCATACGTTGGTGAGGCGGACCCGATTTCGGCGCGCGCATTGTAGCCGTGGTTACTACGTTTGACGTCCTGAAACGTGGAAGGTTAACTCTGGGGGAGCGTCGCGAAGGCTCCGCGGGATGCCAGGCCGGTGAACCTGCTCAGGCGTCCCGAGCCTCACCAACACAGACAAGAGTGTCTGTGCCACACAAGCTCTCTCGTATAGCACCATTTCGAAGGTTCGGCAGACTCAGTGTGGCACAGACACTCTTGTCTGTGCTCGGGCAAGATGCAGCGACTCTTCCTGGTAACCAGTGAAACTCAGGACGGCAATGCCGCAGCCGCCGGAACGGGCTCTCCCGCGAAGTGACACGCCGCGAACTGACCCGGCTTGTGCTCGATCAGCGGCGGCACGACGTCCTTGCAGATCGGGAACTGCGCGATCGGGCAGCGGGTGTGGAAGACGCAGCCGCTCGGCGGATTCAGAGGCGTGGGGATGTCGCCGCTGAGGATGATGCGGCTCTTGTGTCGCGTCGGATCGGGGATCGGCACCGCGGAGAGCAGCGCCTTCGTGTACGGATGGAGCGGATCGGCGTACAGCTCGCGGCGGCCGGCCAGCTCCATGATTTTGCCGAGGTACATGACCGCGACGCGGCTGGAGATGTGCTCGACGACGGAGAGGTCGTGGGCGATGAAGAGATACGTGAGTCCGAGCTGCTCCTGCAGATCCTGCAGCAGATTGACGACCTGCGCCTGCACGGAGACGTCCAGCGCAGAGACCGGCTCGTCGAGCACGAGGAACTTCGGATTGGTGGCCAGCGCGCGTGCGACGCCGATGCGCTGCCGCTGCCCGCCGGAGAATTCGTGCGGATAGCGTTTGCGGTAGTCGGGACTGAGTCCGACCGTTTCCAGAAGCTGGGCCACGCGCGCGTCGCGATCGCTCGACGACATGCCGCCGTGCACGATGAGCGGCTCGGCGATGATCGTGGCGACGTTCATGCGCGGATTCAGCGACGCGTACGGATCCTGAAACACGATCTGCATGTTGCGCCGCATCCGTCGCATGTCGCCAGAGCCGAGTTCGAGGACATCCTGCCCTTCGAACTCGACGCTGCCCGAGGTCGGCTCGATGAGACGGAGGATGCAGCGGCCGACGGTGGTCTTGCCCGATCCGGACTCGCCCACGAGACCGAGCGTCTCGCCGCGGCTGACGCTGAAACTGACTCCGTCGACGGCTTTGACCTGCGCGACGACGCGAGCCAGAACGCCACGTTTGACCGGAAAGTACTTCGTCAGATTGCGCACGACGAGCAGCGGCTCGCCGAGGGCGTCGGGGAGGAGAGGCGTTTCCTCGATCATGACGGGATCGGCACTCATGACCGTGCCTCGCCGGTAGAAAGCGAATGTTGAATGTTCAATGTTGAATGTTCAATGTTGAATGGGCTGCGCCTCGCGAGCTCGATCCCGCGGCATTCAACATTCAACATTGAACATTCAACATTCAACATTTGCGTCACTTCCCCACCCTCTCCGGATCCGCCTCATCCCCGTGCAAGAGGACGGGCGTTTCCTCGATCATGACGGGATCGGCACTCATGACCGTGCCTCGCCGGTGAAAAGCGAATGTTGAATGTTCAATGTTGAATGAGCTGCGCCTCGCGGCTCCATCGCCTCGGCATTCAACATTCAACATTGAACATTCAACATTCAACATTTGCGTCACTTCCCAACCCTCTCCGGATCGGCCTCATCGCCGTGCAAGAGGACGGGCGTTTCCTCGATCATGACGGGATCGGCACTCATGACCGTGCCTCGCCGGTAGAAAGCGAATGTTGAATGTTCAATGTTGAATGTTCAATGTTGAATGAGCTGCGCATCGCGGCTCCATCGCCTCGGCATTCAACATTCAACATTGAACATTCAACATTCAACATTTGCGTCACTTCCCAACCCTCTCCGGATCCGCCTCGTCCCCGTGCAGATAGCACCGCGCGTCGTGTCCCGGCGACACGATCATCCGCGCCGGTTCGTTACCGAGGCAGATGTCCATCACGTCGGGGCAGCGCGGGTTGAACTTGCATCCGCGCGGCAGATTCGAGATTGGCGGAACCATCCCTTTGATCGTCGGCAGCCGGTGCGGCGCGGATGGATCACCCGCGCTGACGCTCGGCAGCGATTTCAAAAGTCCGCGCGTGTACGGGTGTGCCGGTGCCGCGAAAAGCTCGCGCACCGGCGATTCTTCGACGACGCGCCCCGTGTACATGACCACGACGCGCTCGCAGAATTCAGCGACGACGCCGAGGTCGTGCGTGATGAGCAGAATGGCCAGCCCGAGCCGCTGCTGCAGCGACGCCAGCAACTCCATGATCTGCGCCTGAATAGTGACGTCGAGAGCGGTGGTCGGCTCGTCGGCGATCAGCAGTTCCGGATCGCACGAAAGCGCCATGGCGATCATGACGCGCTGCCGCATGCCGCCGGAGAGCTGGTGCGGATAGTCGTCAAGCCGCTTGATCGGATCGGGAATCGAGACCAGCTCCAGCATCTCCCCCGCCCGCTTCCACGCCTCTTTCTTCGATACTTTGTTATGAATCCGCACCGCCTCGGCCACCTGCGCGCCGATTTTGAACACGGGATTCAGCGACGTCATCGGCTCCTGAAACACCATGGCGATGTCGTTGCCGCGCACCGTGCGCATCTCGCGTTCGGAGAGGTCGGCCAGGTTCTTCCCCTTGAACCGCACCTCGCCCGCCGTGATCCGTCCCGGCGGCGCGACCAGCCGCATGATCGACATGGCCGTGACGCTCTTGCCGCATCCCGACTCACCAACCAGCGCCAGCGCCTCCCCTTTGCGAACGTTGAAGGAGACGTTGTCGACCGCATGCACGAATCCACCACTCGTAGGAAACGAGGTGCGCAGGTTCTTGACTTCGAGGATCGCCTCGCGCGGATCGACATCCGCGTCAGCGACCGCGCCGCCGGGTAACCCCAGCGGCTGCATCGGTTGCGGATTGTTGATGGCGGGATGCTCACTCACGCGCATCGAATCGTAGCAAGAATGGTGTCAGACACACCGAGGTATCCTCCATCGGCGATGAAATACTTCTACGACGAGGACCATGACTCGCTCTTCATCGTACTTCGCGAGGGTGAATACGATGAGTCCGAAGAGATCTACGACGGTTTCGTAATTGACTTCGACAAGTCGGGACGGCCGCTGAACATCGAGATCTACTACGACGCCTCGAAATTTGTGGACATGCCGAGGCTCCTTCGAAATATGGCGCCCGAGCCTTGGGAGGCGCTAGCACCGGATCCCGAAGTTCCTAACGCCTCGTGAACCGACTCAGCGTCGCGCGCGCCTCGCCGATGCCGAGGAGGATGGCGGCGGCGAAGTAGACGACTCCGAATACGCCGGACACCAGGATCGCTTCGCTGATGTGGCGGAACGGGAGATGCTGCGTGATCAGCGGCGCGAGGTAGTGGTGGCAGGCCACGCCGGCGATCGCGGCGACCAGTCCGGAAATCCAGAGGCGTCCGAGGAAGGACGGCGCGAGTTTCACGCTGCCGATGCGGCGGGCCAGCGCGCGGCGGAGCATGGCGAACTCGATCCAGCCTGCCATTCCTGCCGACGCGGTCAGGCCAATGACGCCCAGGAGCGTCGGTCCCTCGGGTAGATTCGGCACGGGCATGTGCAGGAGCGTGATCAGATCGATGATGTACGGGCGCAGCGGAAACGCGAACAAAAGGCCCAGGACCGCGGTCAGCGTCACGCGCACCATCGCGAAACGCAGCGGCGTTTTCGGATCGCGCAGCGCGTAGAACGCGGACGAATAGAGGCGGCCCAGCGTCACCGCGAGCAGGCCGAACGTCGAGCCGACCAGGATGTACCAGACGTAGAGCGTGTCATCGCTGTGGAACTCGCCGGATTGATAAAGCGCCGCGACGAGAACGCGGCCGATGAAGATGAACGCGGTCACCGTCGGCACGACGAAGAAGGCGATCTGCCGTAGACCGCGTTCCAGCCGCTTGCGCAGCGCGATGTTGATCTCTTCCGCGGTGCCGATTGCGCCCGACATCTGCGGCAACTCCGCGGCGGCCACCGACATCCCGAAAAGACTGATCGGCAGAAAGTAGATCGTCTGCGCGTACGACAGACCCGCGACCGCCGCGGTTCCGAGCCAGCTGGCAATGATCTGATCGACGTACCCGCTCAGTTGCACGACGCCGCGGCTGATGACTACCGGCCCGAAGCTGCGGATGACATCACGTACCGGCGGCAACGACGTCTGCAGCGACAGTTTGATGCGCGGCGCGTACTTCAGGACGAACGGCACCTGAATCCCGAACTGCAGCGCACATCCGACCATCGTGCCCCACGCCAGTGCGATCACCAGGCCGCTCTGCGACGTGCGCGTACCGAAAAACACCAGCGTGGCGATCATGGCCGCGTTCCAGACCACCGGCGCGACGTACGAGACGAAGAATTTGTGATGGCTGTTCAGAACGCCGAGGCACCACGCGGAGAACACGAGCAACCCGGTCGCCGGAAAGAGGATCTGCACGATCCGGATGGTCAGCTGCCGAACCTCGCCATGAAACCCGGGCGCAATGAGATCGATGATCCACGGCGTGATGAAAACGCAGATCGTCACGATGACCATGACGATCACGCCGAGCAGTGACAGGATGACGCCGGCTACGCGGCCAGCCATCTTATCGTCGTCCTCGGCGATCAGCCGCGCGTAGACGGGAATGAATGACGCGGAGAGGACGCCCTCGCCGAAGAGGTTCTGCAAAAAGTTCGGAATCTTGAGGGCGGCGTTGAAGGCGCCCGCGGCCGGCGAGTTGCCGAGGTAGTGGGCGAAGACGCGAACGCGAATCAGGCCGGCGATGCGGCTGAGCAGGATTCCGGCGGCGACAAAAACGGCGAGGCCGGCAGAGCGCGGCTTCTTTTTCGCGGGAACGTCAGGTGGCGTGGCTTCGATGGTCATCGATGAACGGGCGCGCAGCCTACTGCGGAATTCGCGCCGAAACGGCGCGGTACCATACCGCGACTGTGCAGAATCATGGGCTGATACGGATCGCAGGGGCCGGACCGTCCGGTCTGGCCGCGGCCATCATCCTGGCTCGCGCCGGCCGCGAGGTCGAGGTCCACGAGGCCAAACGCGACGTCGGCACGCGCTTCATCGGCGACCTGCAGATCATCGAAGGCGCCTCCGAATCCGAGCCCGTCCCCGCTTTCCTCGACCGCCTCGGCATCGAACGAAACTTCTACTTCCGCGCCGCCGACTGGGCCACGTTCTACGACCACAAAAACTCCGCGCGCGTGATCCGCAGCAAAGAACCGTACGGCTGGTTCATCCATCGCGGCGCCGAGGAGGGAACGCTCGACCGCGGCCTCCTCGCGCAGGCGCAGCGCGCTGGCGCGAAGGTGATTTTCAATAGTCGGCTCGCGTCCGATCAGGCGGATATCGTCGCGACCGGACCAGCGTCGCCGGATGGGCTGGCGAAGGAGATGACGTGGCGAGTGGGGAGTGGGGTGTGGGGTGTGGGGGGTGGGAGCAAAAGCACGAATGGCGACGCTGCCCACCCTCGCGGGATGACCGGCACCACGTCGGCCAACACACACGACTCGAACACCCGCGATCCCATCTCCCACTCCCCACTCCCCACTCCCCACCCCCCGGAACTCATCGACGTCTACTTCAACCACAAGCTCGCGCCGGGCGGCTACTCCTATCTTTTCATTCTCGACGGCGTGGCCACGTTCGGCTGCGCGATCGTGGCCGACTTCAAGCAGATCGATTCGTATTTCGATCATTCGCTCGCCGCGGCGCAGCGGCTGCATCATTTCGAGGTACCGGCCGACGCGCGCACCGGCTACTCCTACATGAACTTTCATCTCAAGCATGCCGCGACGTCGAACGGTGCGCGCTTCGTCGGCGAGGCCGCGGGATTTCAGGATTACCTCTTCGGCCTCGGCATCCGCTACGCGCTCACGAGCGGTTCGCTCGCAGCACGCAGCATCCTCGAAGAGCGCGACTACGACGAGCTGTGGAAGAGCGAGTTGGGGGCAAAGCAGCAGACCAGTCTCGTTAATCGATTCCTGTACGAGACCGGTGGCAATTTCGGATTGTCGATGTTCGTCCGCCAGGCGGCGAAGGCGAAAGACTTTCACCACTATCTGAGCGGCTGGCATCGCACGACGTGGTGGAAGTCGCTGCTGTCGCCGGTGGTGCGGCGCGTCTGGAAGCACGAAGGCCGCTGCCAGCACAAGCCCGGTCCGCACTGGTGCCGCTCGCGCGATACAGAAATGAAAGTGCCACCGCTTGGGCCGGTGGAGGCGCGATGACGAGCGAGGCGCTGCCGATGCCAGTGTCGCCGACGGTCGATGAGGCGTACGCGTTCTGCCGCGACATCGCCCATCGCTACGGCGCGAATTTCTCGGTCGGCTTCCGATTCCTGCCGCCCGTGAAACGGCGCGCGGTCTACGCCGCGTACGCGTGGTGCCGATGGGCGGACGACATCGCGGATGAACCGAGCGACTCGCCGCAATCGGTGCTCGATCGGCTCGACGCCTGGCAGCGCGAGCTCGATGCGACCTACGCCGGCAATCCCTCGCATCCGATCACACTCGCTCTCGCCGACGCGTTGCAGCATTTCGCGATTCCAAAAAGCGCGTTCGTCGCGCTCATCGACGGCTGCCGGCAGGACATGACCAAAACGCGCTACGAGACCTTCGCCGATCTCCTCGGATACTGCGAGCTGGTCGCGTCGTCGATCTCCGACATCTCGCTCGCCATCTACGGCTACCGCACTCCCGCCGCGATCGACTACGGCCGCAATCTCGCCACGGCGCTGCAGTTGACGAACGTCACGCGCGACGTCGGCGACGATCTCGATCGCGATCGCGTATATCTGCCGCAGGAGGAACTGCGGCGATTCGGCATCACCGAGCGCGATCTCTTCGATCGCAAGGAATCGGCAGCGATGCGGAAGCTGATCGAGTTCCAGATCGAGCGGGCGATGTCGTACTTCAACGCGGCCGAGCCGCTGATCGGCGAGCTGTCGTTCGACGCGCGCTTCCCGACGCTGCTGATGGGCGGCGTCTACGCGACCGTGCTAAAGAAACTGCGGCGCAATCCGCTCGTCGTCCTTCGGAAGCGGCTGTCACTCACTCGTGTTCAAAAACTTATGGTCGTGGCGCGGCGACTCATCCGTCCTCACTTCGCGTGAAACGTGCAACGATCCGGCTTCGTCCCACGAACGACATGGCGCGCGTGCTCACAGCGATTCTCGTGCTCCTCGCGGCAGCAGCCGCCGAAGCCGCTGATCCGCCGAGCGTGAGCGTGCTGGTGCCGATCGTCGGCAGCATCGTCGGCATGAACAACGTCCACTGGAAAACCGACGTCGATCTCTTCAACGACTCGCGTTCCGAGGCGAACGTGATGCTGTCGCTGCCGACCGCGCCCGATCAACCGTTCATCTTCATCACGCTCGCGCCCGGCGGCGCGCAGCACTTCATCGACATCGTGGCGTCGACGTTCGGGATGAACGAAGTCCTCTCGCCGCTGAAAATCACCACGATCGAAAGCGCGCGTTCCGTGCGGGTCGCGGCGAACGTCTACGGCATCCATGACGCCGGCGTCACCCGCCCGGAACCGATCGCAATCACCTACAGCACGACGTACTTTCCGCTACGCACGCTCAGCGGCCTCTCCTTCAGCGACACCTTCCGCACCAACGTCGGTCTCGCCAACCTCGGCGAACACGAGGCGATCTTCACGCTCGCCCTGCAGCGCGGGGGCCGCAACGTTGCGGTGACGCGCTACCGCGTGTCCGCGAACGCGCTCATCCACACCTCGGTGCAATCGATCTTTCCGATGATCACGAAGGGCGACGACTTCACGGTCCTTGTCGAAACGAGCGCGCCCGACACGTACATTTACGCCTCGGTCGTCGACAACGAAACAAACCAGACGCACTTCATCCAGCCGTGATCAGCAGCGTGCAAGCGCAGGAAGCGCGCAACGAGTAGCGGCGCCAAATCGTAGCGCCGGCGGCCCGCCGGCTGGACCGCCGCCGGCTCGGCGGCGAGTACCAAAGTGCCAGCGAGCCGCTGGCGGTACAGCCGCCGAGCCGGCGGCGCTACGTCGTGTATTCTTCGTCTTCATGGACGAGCCGGAGTACCTCATCTGCCTTGAGTGTGAGACGCCGACGTATCAGTTCGAATTCGGACCGGACGGGAAGCTCATGTCCGTCATCTGCAACACGTGCGGCAACGACAGCCCCTCGGAATTCATGACCGAGAGCGAACTGGAAGAGCAGTCCGGGCCATGAAGACGCCAGTGATCATCGGCATCGCCGGCGGCACGGGATCGGGCAAGACCACCGTGGCGCGCGCCATCTACGACCGCGTCGGCAAAGACCGCATCGAGTGGATCTCGCACGATTCGTACTACCGCAACTTCGACGGCTACTCGCCCGAGCAGCGGCATCAGATCAACTTCGATCATCCCGATTCGCTCGAGACCGAACTGCTGGTGCGTCATCTCGACGTGCTGTCGAAAGGATCGTCGGTCGAAGTGCCGGTGTACGAATTCGCCACGCATTCGCGCAACCTGGAGAAGACGCAGCGCGTCGAGCCGCGCAAGGTGGTCATCGTCGAAGGCATCCTCGTGCTCGCCGAACCGGAGCTGCGCAAACGGATCGACATCAAGCTCTTCGTCGACACGCCGCCGGACATTCGCTTCCTTCGCCGCCTCACGCGCGACATCGAATCGCGCGGCCGGAGCTTGAAATCGGTGATCGATCAGTACCTCACCACCGTCCGTCCGATGCACGAAGAATTCGTCGAGCCGTCCAAGCGCCATGCCGACCTGATCATCCCCGAGGGAGGCGAGAATCAGGTGGCGCTGGACGCCATCATCTCGCGGGTCGAGCACCTGCTCGTATAGTTATTAGCGGGACGCAAACCCGCAACCGGCGACCCTTCAGCGGGTTACAAAATTCACCGTTGGACGGAATGGAGCGGCGCTTCGGCCTCGTTTCGATCTCGTGCCGTGGCCTCCCTTCAGATCGATTGACCGGGACCACGGCGCTCCTTAGAATCACCGACCCACGGTACCGCTACACAGAAGGGGGGGATTGGGATTGCCTCTGGTGCACGTCAAAGAGGACGAGAGCTTTGAAAACGCGCTTCGCCGGTTCAAACGGAAATGCGAGAAGTCGGGAATCCTCTCCGAGTTGAAAAAACGGCAGCATTACGAAAAGCCGAGCATGAAGCGTAAAAGAAAAGCGATCGCGGCGCGGAAGAAAGTGTTGCGGAAACTCGCCGAAGAACGTCGTACAGGTTACTGATCCAAACGACCCGCGGAAACGCGGGTCGTTTTGTTTGTCATCCTGAACCGCCGGAGCCGTGGAGCGCGAAGCGCGGAAGCGGCGCAGGACGGTGAAGGATCTCAAGATGCGCGGCTCCGGCTGAAACCATTGGGATTCAACGCAGATTGGGAAGCTTGAGATCCTTCGGCGTCCTCCGGCGTCTTCGCCTGCGGCTCCGCGCCTCCGGCAGCCTCAGGATGACAGCCGATGATCCGCTCAACCACGCATCGGAATAGCCCGCCACCCCCTCACGTCTAGCAGTTTCGCGTGAACCCCATCCCTCTGCAACAACTCGAGCTCGACCGCGTCCTCACGCTGATCGCGATGGAGGCCAAGAGCACGCTCGGCAAGGCCAGCATCGCGCGGCGCCGGCCGTTGCGCACGCTCGCCGAATGCGAAGCGGCGCAGGCCGACCTCGCGGAGATGGTGCGGTTTGTTTTGACCGAGGGGCTGTTGCCGCTCGCGGGATTGACGGATGTCGCGCCGCTGCTCAACCGCGACTCCATCCTCGACATCGACGAATCGTGGATCGTCCTCCGCAGCGTCCGCGCAACGCAGGCCATTCGCGAGACGTTCCTGCGCACCGACACCTTCCCGCGTCTCGCCACCCACGCGCACGACATCCCCGACCTCGGCGCGTTGATCGCGAAGCTGAACAAGTACTTCACGAACGACGGCAAGCTGCGCGAAGAGGCGTCGACCGAATTGCGTGCGATCCGACAGCGCATGCAGGGCAAGCGATCGGCGATTCAGCGCGTGCTGAACGACGTCATGGCGCGCAGCGCCGACGCCATCCAGGAGCCGCTCGTGGTCATGCGCGGCGACCGTTACTGCATCCCCGTCCGCGCCGATCATCGCAACGCCGTCACCGGAATCCTGCACGAGCGCTCCGGCTCGGGCGCCTCGTTCTTCATCGAACCGATGCAGGCAATCGAGTTGAACAACGACCTCGCCGACCTGCTGATCCAGGAGCGCGAGGAGATCGCGCGCATTACGCGCTTCATCTCCGCAGCCATCGCCGACGAAGCGGATGCGATTCGCGACGCGGCGCGCGTCGGCGGCGAGTTCGACGCGCTGCAGGCGTGCGCGCAATTCCATTCGCTGGTCGGCGCGTCGCGTCCGATCTTCAACGCCGATCACATTCTAGAAGTCATCGAAGGTCGTCACCCGCTGCTCGATGAACGACTCGCACCCGCGCGCGCCGAGGCGTTTGGGGAGGAACCGTCGGATCGCAAGGTCATCCCGATTTCAGTGAAACTCGATCGCGAAAGTACCGCGCTCGTCATCAGCGGTCCGAACGCCGGCGGCAAAACCGTCGCATTGAAAACGACCGGACTCCTCGTGGCCATGGCCATGAGCGGATTGCCGGTCGCTGCCGCAGACGGGACGACCATTCCGATCGTCGACGACTTCCACGTCCTGATCGGCGACGACCAGAGCGTGCTCGAACATCTGTCGACCTTTTCCGCGTACCTGGTTCGCCTGCGCCGAGTTCTCGAACGCGCCACCGATCGCTCGCTGGTGCTGCTCGACGAGCTCGGGTCGGGAACCGACCCCGAGGAAGGTTCGGCGATTGCGACGGCAGTCATCGAGCATCTTCTCGATACCGGCGCGCTGATGATCGTGACCACGCATCTCTCCGCGTTGAAGAGTTTCGCGGTCAACGACAAGCGCATCGTGAATGCGTCGATGGAGTTCGACGCCGCCACCGCGCAGCCGACGTATCGGATGATCGCCGGCATCCCCGGCCGCAGCCGCGCCATCGACGTCGCGCAGATGATCGGCCTCCCCCACACGATCATCGACCGCGCCCGCGAACACCTCGGCGACCGCTACGGCGAGACGGATACGCTCATCGCCGAGTTGCAGAAGAAGATGTCCGAGGTGCTGGCCGCGCGCGACGAAGCAGCAACGTTGAGGACGCAGCTCGAATCGGAGCGCGACGGACTTGCCACCGAACGCGCGAAGCTGGAGAAAGAGCGCAGCCGCGTCGGCAGTTCCTTCCGCGAAGAGCTGGATCGTTTGCGCGATGACGTACAGCGCCAGGTCGCCGCCGAAATCAAGAATCTGCGCGAGTCCGACCGCAACGCGCGCGCAAACGTCAACGCCGCCGAGATCGTCCGAACGTTGACGAAGCCGGTCGACAAGGCTCTCGACTTCCTCCCTTCCGAGCAGCGCGATGTGCACGTCGGCGAAAAAGCGGAACATCGTTCGTTCAAGGTCACCGGCACGATTGTTTCGATCGACGGCAAGAAAGCGGTGCTGAACGTCAACGGGCGGAAGATGACGGTCGATGTGAAGGACCTGGTCCCTCGCGAAACCGCGCAGACCAAGAAGCCGAGCTCCCACACGCGACAGCCGTCACCCGACGCCCTCGAAACGATCGTCGACGCCGAGATCAACCTCATCGGACAACGCGTCGACGAGGCCATCGACGAATCCGACCGCTTCCTCGACCGCGCGCTCCTCGAAGGCAAACAAGCCGTGCGCATCATCCACGGCTTCGGCACCGGCACGCTGCGCAAAGCGCTGCGCGAGCATCTGCGCAAGCATCCGGCGGTGAAGTCGTGGCGGCCGGGTGGTGAGAACGAAGGTGGAGATGGGGCGACGATTGCGGTGCTGGAATGAGAAAGCGTCGCTTCGCGCGCGTTGTCAGTTTTCGGTTGTCGGTTGTCAAATTCGCAACTGACAACCGACAACCGACAACCGGGTCTCGAACCGCCTGATCAAGAAACGAAATACGTATGGCCTTCTCCGATCTCAACGACAACGTCATCGCCCAGGTGCGCCAGGCGGCGGACATCGTCGACTTCATCGCGCAGGTCACGCCGCTCAAGCTCGCGGGAAAAAGCTACAAAGGCCTTTGTCCGTTTCATCGCGAGAAGACGCCGTCGTTCACCGTCGATCGCGGCAAAGGGCTCTTCTACTGCTTCGGTTGCGGCACGGGCGGCGACGTCTTCAAGTTCCTCACGCTGACCGAGCGCTTCACATTTCCGGAAGCCGTCGAGCACGTGGCGGGACGCGTCGGCATCGAGCTGCCGAAGAAAAAGCGGACGGCGAAAGAGACTGACAAAGAGGATCTGCTCGAAGTTCTCGATGAGGCTTCCGAGGCCTTTCATCAGGCGCTGGGATGGGGCGACAATCTCGCCAAGCGCTACCTCGACGAGCGCGGCGTGCCGCAGGACATCATCACCAAGTACGGCTTCGGGTACGCGCCCGATTCGTGGGACTACATCCTCACGCGGTTGTCGCGGAAGCACGGCGAGAAGAAGCTCGAATCGGTCGGACTGGCCATGCCGAGGAAGACTGGGAACGGGTTCTACGACCGTTTCCGCAACCGGCTGATGATTCCGATCCACAACGAGAGCGGCACGATCGTCGGCTTCGGCGGGCGTTCGCTCGACGGCAGTGATCCGAAGTACCTCAACTCGCCGGAGTCAGACGTCTTCAACAAATCGCGCCTGCTCTACAACCTGCATCGCTCGAAGGATGCGATGCGGCGGAAGGATCGCGCCATTCTCGTCGAAGGCTACTTCGACGCCATCGCCATCGATCATGCCGGCGTTCCGGGCGTGGTCGCGTCGATGGGGACGTCGCTCACCAGCGGTCAGGCGTCGCTGCTGCGCCGCTACACCACCAACGTCGTCATCGCCTACGACGGCGACAACGCCGGCCGCAACGCCACGTTGCGTGCAGCTCCGGTGCTGCTCGCGGCGGGACTCAACGTCTCCGCGCTCGATCTGCAGGGCGAGAAGGATCCCGATACGGTCGTACAGAAGTTCGGCGTCGATCGCTTCCTCGAACTCCTCGGCAATGCCACCGACATCTTCGAATTCGGCCTCGGCGAATGGGCCGGCGACGTCGCCAAAATGAGCGGCCGGGAGAAGTCGGAACGCGTCGAGCAGTTCATCCCTCTGCTATCGGCCGTCTCCGATCCGGTCGTCCGCAACGATGCCGCGCAGCGCATCGCCGACGCCTTCCGGCTGGAGTTCCAGACCGTCTGGTCGCGCGTTCGCGGCAAGGCGTCGACGGCTCCCGACCGCGAACGGCAGCCGATGGGACGGCCCGGCAGCGCCGAAAAGACCATCCTCATCGCCGCGATTCAGGGAAAACTGACGGCGGCGGACCTGGCGCGCCTTCGGGAGGAATACTTCGAGGAACCGGGCAAAACGCTCTTTTCTATCATGAAAGATGACCTGATGTCGGGCGCGCCTATTGATTTTCAGCAGGTTGCGACCCAACTTAGGGGCGAGGCCGAGCTCAATCTCCTCTCGGAGCTCTCTCTGAGCGAGGACATCGACGATCAAACCCTCCACCGCATCGACGAAAACCTTCGGCCGATGGAACGTGCGTATCTCGAACGCCGGAATTTGGAACTTCAACGAGAGGTCAGCGAAGCACAGCGACAAGGGGATGACGATCGCGCAGCAGAGCTGGGCATGGAGAAGATGCGCATCTCCCGTATGTTGAACGAAGCGAAATAATTATCGTCCCCCACCGATTACGCAGGTGTCCTCTGCGGACGATAGTTCTGAGGAGCGAAAGAACGACATGACGACACGCCTGCGGAGCGCAAATCTCGAACAGGAAGCCAATTTTGACGAGGGGGTCGGCGAGTTGAGTGTCGAAGAAAAATACGCGGAAGTAAAGCAGCTCATTATTGTAGGTAAAGAAAAGGGCTTCCTGCTTTACGACGAGATCTACGAGACCCTTCCCGAGGAGATCACCTCGCTTCCGGAAGAGCTCGATGAGATCTACATCCGCTTCGCAGACCTCGGCATCGACGTCGTCGAGGATTCCGAGAAGCCTCTCCCCACCTCTTCCAAGGCCATCGTCACCATCGACGGCACCATCGAAGAGAAGGAGATGGACCAGCGCGAAGAGGTCCAGCAGGACATCATCGCGGCCAACAGCGGCATCGTCGACAAGACCAACGATCCCGTGCGCATGTACCTGCGCGAGATGGGAACGGTCAAGCTGCTCGACCGCCAGGGCGAAGTCGATATCGCCAAACGCATCGAAAAAGGTGAGCGCCGCGTCTACAAGGCCCTCTCCCAGAACCGGATCATCCTCGAAGAGATCCTGAAGATCTACGAGAGCGCCAAGAAGGATCCGCGCGTCATCAAAGAGATGATCGACCTGGCGATGCCGGAGGACGAGACGATCGCGGTCGCCTCGGACGACAACGGCGAGCCGAAGCTCCCCCTCGCCGCCGTCAACAAGATCGCCGACATCATGGTCATCTTCGAGAAGGTGGCCAAACACGACAAGAAGATCAAAGACGCGAAAACCAAGCTGCTCGAGCCGAAGAAGCTCTCCGAGCGCACGCTCAAGCAGACCGAACGCGCCGTCGAGAAACTGACGTTGGAACTCGCCACCGAATTGCGCCAGGTCGACTTCACGCCCCAGACGCGCAATCGGATGATCAACAAGCTCAAGGACATCGACAACGAGCTGGCCCAGACGGCGTCGATGGTCCGCAAGGACGACGCCGCCCTCAAGCGCGAGAAGGACAAGACCCGCCGCGATTTCTATCGCCGCCGCTTGCAGAAGTACGTCGACAAGCTCCAGGAGCTGGAGACGTTCTACGGCACGCAGCACGACGAGCTTCGCCGCACGATCCGCGAGATCCGCGCCGGCGAAGAGGAAGCCGATCAGGCCAAGCAGGAGCTGATCGTGGCCAACCTCCGCCTCGTCGTCTCCATCGCCAAGAAGTACACGAACCGCGGCCTGCAGTTCCTCGACCTCATCCAGGAAGGCAACATCGGCCTGATGAAGGCAGTCGAGAAGTTCGAATACCGCCGCGGCTACAAGTTCTCCACGTACGCGACGTGGTGGATTCGCCAAGCCATCACCCGCGCCATCGCCGACCAGGCCCGCACGATCCGCATCCCCGTGCACATGATCGAGACCATCAACAAGCTCACGCGCACCTCGCGCGCGCTCGTGCAGGAGCTCGGCCGCGAACCGCAGGCCGAGGAGATCGCCGAGCGGATGGATATGCCGGTGGCCAAGGTCCGCAAGATCATGAAGATCGCGCAGGAGCCGATCTCCCTTGAAACGCCGATCGGCGAAGAGGAAGATTCGCATCTCGGCGATTTCATCGAAGATCGCGGCGTGATCTCCCCGATCGATCACGTGATCGTGGCGAACCTGAAGGAGCAGACGAACAAGGTCCTGCGCACGCTCACCCCGCGCGAGGAGCAGGTCCTCAAGATGCGCTTCGGCGTCGGCGACGGCTCCGAGCACACGCTCGAAGAAGTCGGCCGCTCATTCAACGTGACCCGCGAACGCATCCGCCAGATCGAATCGAAGGCGCTCCGCAAGCTGCGCCATCCTTCGCGGTCGAAGAAGCTGCGCCCGTTCCTCGATTCAACGTTCTGAAACTTCGCTTCCGCAAAAGTGCAGGGCGGCTGATTCAGCCGCCCTTTTCTTTTTCGATGCTGAAACGATTTCTCCTCCTCGCCTTCCTCGCCGTTTCGCTCCACGCCGCTCCGCCGCCCGCCTACCACCTCGAAATCGAAGCGAATCCCGCCACGCCCTTCCCGTTCCTCGGCAAGTTCGGCACCGTCACCCTGCACGTCTGATCGCGACAAGCGGAATGGAAGCCGCGGCGCCGACGGCAACACCGCCGGCAATTGCCGATTTCTGCCAAGCCTCACAAGCACAGACAAGAGTGTCTGTGCCACATCGATCCTGCCGTACTTGAATGAGCGTTGCTACCGGCAGAGCCGGTGTGGCACAGACACTCTTGTCTGTGCTCTGGCAAGGTGCAGCGCCTGATGTTGCTAACCGCGCGGTGGATTGACCGCTAACGCGCAATGGCCCAATTTAAGGACGGCGCGGTGCTCGCGGGCGGAACGCTGGCGTCTCGCCAGCGCTCCATGCGAAGACCACTACCGCGTCAACGCGCGATACCGCGTCAAATGCCGCACGGCGCCCGCTTTGTCGCCGCTGCGTTCGAGGATGCCGGCGAGGTTGTAATGCGCGTCGGCGTTGTCGGGATCGAGGTCGATGGCGCGGCGATACGCGGCCGCGGCGTCGTCGAGTCGACCGGCGTCGTCGAGGGCCACGCCGAGGTTGAATGCGGCGACGGGATGATCCGGATCGACTTTCAGCGCGGCGCGATAGTGCGTCTCCGCACCTTCGAGCGCGCCTTCATCGTGCAGAAGGCGGCCGAGGTTTACGTGCGCGTCGACGTGTGACGGATCGAGCGCGATCGCCTTCTCGTACGCTGCACGCGCTTCGGACGGATCGCTCAGCTCGATATCGGCGGCCAGCTCGAACCAGGCGTCGGCGTCGAGATCATCCTCCTGCTTCGCCTTCGCTTCACGCACGGCCGCCAGCGCGATCGGCTTCGTCTTCTCGGCGATCTCATCGACGGAAAAGTCGAAGAGCGACTGGCCTGACTCCGGATTCCAAACGGCTGTCCCATCGCGTACGACCACGCGCTCGCCGTCCGCGGCGATGCGCACACCGGCGATCGAACGCCCTTCCGGCAACTGCTCGCGGACGCTTTCCAGGACGCGGCGGATCTTGCGCGTCGGGATGTGTGCGGCCGTCAGCTCGCCGGCAGTGCGGAGGATGACCAGATCCTGAAAACCGAAGCGGAGATCGCCGTCGCCGTCGCGTTCCGGCGTCAGAAATCCGCGCGAAGCCCAGGCGCGGATTTGCCCGGCGGAGAGCCCGAGCATCGCCGAGACTTCCCGCACCGTGAAGGACATGCCGCCATTTTAGCGGCAAGAACCTTGTAACGACGTCGGTGGCAGAGACTTGGGCAACCACCGCCGCCGGCCGTACCGGCTCAGCGCGAACGCGATCCGGCCTTGGCCACCTTCGCCGATGACCGAGGAGCGGCCTTCTTCGCTTCCGCTTTTTCCGGGATGCGGCGCGGTCCGCTGGTCTTCGATGAGGACGAAGCCGGCTTCGCGCTCGGCTTGGCCAGGCTCCTCTTCAGCGCTTCCATCAGATCGATGACCTGCGCTTTCGGCTCCTCGACCAGGTTCGACGTGATCTCTTCGCCCTCGATCTTCCGCTGGATCAGCGCGCGCGTGCGCTCGGCAACTTCGTCGCGGTAATTCTCAGGATGGAACTCATCCGCCGCGCCCATCTCGGCGAGCTGCACGGCCATCTTCAGCTCGTTGTCTTTGACGAGGGCCTCGCCGAGGTCGAGCTCGTCCATCGAGCGGATCTCGTTCGGGTAGAAGAGTTGCTGCATCACCATCCCGTTGCCGAGCGGGCGGAGGATAACCAGGTACTGCTTGCCTCGCGCCGCGTACTTCGCCAGCGCCCAACGCCCGGTCTGCTCCAGCGCCTTGGTCAGCAACGAATAGGCGCGCTCGCCGCCTTTGTCGGGCGCGATGTAATTCGCCTTCGCGAAGTAAATCGGATCGATCGCTTCCTTCGGCAGGAACTCGCTGATCTCGATCGACTGCGTCGCCTTCTCTTCGATCATCTTCAGCTCTTCTTCGTTGAAGAGGACGTACTGCCCGCGCGCGAACTCGTATCCCTTCACGACTTCATCGCGCGAGATGGTGCGCTCGTCCTTGGGGCAGAAAAGCTGCTGCTGGATGCGGTTGCCGCAATCCTTGTGCAGCATGTTGAAGCTGATCTTCTCGCTGGCCTCGGTGGCCGAGAAGAGTTTCACCGGGATCGAGACGAGGCCGAAGGCAATCTGTCCTGAAGCAAACGGGCGAGGCATAGTGACTCCTTTAGGTGACCAAAGAGCTGTGCATATTAACACCGGGCACGGCGAACGACCTTAGACTCTCATCGTGCCGCTTTCCAACGCCGATAGTTACCAGCGCATTTACAAGACCGTGAAGCGCATCCCGCGCGGACGCGTCGCCACGTACGGCCAGATCGCCACGCTGGCCGGACTCGACGGACACGCGCGGCAGGTCGGCTACGCGCTTCACTCGCTGCCGGACGGAGTCCACATCCCGTGGCATCGCGTGATCAACGCGAAGGGCGAGATTTCGCCGCGCAGCGGGGGCGATTCTCACGAGTTGCAGCGGATGTTGTTGGAGGAAGAAGGAGTCGTCTTCGCGATGGATGGGCGAATCTCACTGAAGCGGTATCGCTGGAAAGGCTGAATGTTGAATGTTCAATGTTGAATGTTCAATGTTGAATGGCCTCCGGTCCGTCGCCCTTCATTCAACATTGAACATTCAACATTCAACATTCAACATTTTGCTTTTTGATCAGAACGTCTTCATCCACTCAAACACCTGGTAATGCTCCCCATTCATCCCCAGCCGCGTGTACACCTCTTGCGCGCGGACATTGCGGCGATCGACGTACAGTCGAATGCCGCGCAGCGAGTCATCCGCCTTCACGAGAGTCGTCACATGCGAGTACAACCCCGCGTAAACCCGCTGGCCTCGAAAGGATGGGACCACGTACACGCTCTGGATCCACCACACGTTCCCGTTGCGCCAGTCGCTCCACTCGTACGTGATCATCAGCGACGCGATGACGCCGCCGTCGCTCTCCGCCAGAAAGTAGCGCCCTCGGGATGCATCCTCGAACACCGCCTGCACGCCGCGTGTGCACACTTCGCGATCGAGATCCAGCTCCTCCGTCTCGCGCGCCATGGCGACCTGGAAGTCGACGATCGTCGACACATCGGATGGAGTTCCTTCGCGGTAGTTGATCATCGCCCTGCTACCCTTTGCGCCGCATGAAGGGCGCCGCGTGACAGTAGCAAAAAACGATACGCATCGGGCGGTGCTGTTGATGATCGCCTCGGCCACGATGTTCGGCGGTATGGCCTTCACGGCGAAGGTCGCTACCGCGCGCCTGGCCGGCCCCGAAGTGGCGTTGCTGAGGATGGGAGCGGGGCTGCTGCCCTGCCTGCTCGTGCCGCGCTATCGCCGCGCCGCGTTGCACTACAACCGCCTCGGACTCATTCTCTTGCGCGGCTTCTTCGGCGGGCTCGCCGTGATGTGCTACTTCATCGCCATCCAGCACATCAACGTCGGCGTGGCCACGCTGCTCAACTACACCGCGCCGATCTGGAGCGGGACCTTCTCGATGCTCTTCATTGGCGAAAAATTCAGTGCGCGTGTGCTCATCCCGCTTCCGATCGCGCTGGCCGGAGTCTTCCTCGTCGTCCACGCGCACGCCGCGCCCGGCGACCTCCTCGGCTTCGGGCGATGGGAGCTCGTCGGCGCGTTGTCCGCGGTCGCATCGGGCGTCGCCGTCACCGCGATCCGCGCCGCGCGCCGCAGCGAAAACTCCTGGTCGGTCTACGCCAGCTTCTGCCTCATCGGCATGTTGGTCAGCATGCCGCTCGGCATCGCGCAATGGGTGACGCCGAACCGCATCGAGTGGCTCTGGATCCTCGCCACGGCCATCCTGGCGATGGGCGCGCAACTCCTGATGACGTTCAGCCTCCGTTGGGTCGACGCGATGACGGTTGGCGTGATCTCACAGCTCGCCGTCCTCGTCTCGATGACGCTCGGCGTCCTCATTCTTGGCGATCACCTCAGCCTCGCCTCGGCTCTCGGCAGCGCGCTCTGCGTCGGCGGCGTGGCCGGCGTGACGTTCGTGACGTCGCTATCGAAACCGGTCATCGCCGCGACTGAGATCGTGCCGGAGTCGTAGCGCCGTCAGACCAGCATCACCAGCCGCATGCAGACCGCGGTGTCGGGACATGCGCCCTGCAACTCCGTCGATGCCAGAAGCTGCGGGTGGATTTCGTCGCGGTCGATCGGCTTGAATCCGCGTTTGGCGAAGTACGGTTGTGCGGTCGTCGTAAGCAGGTAGAACTCGCGGATGCCGCGTGACGCGAGCCGGTCGACGAGCTGCCGGACGATGCGCCGTCCGATGCCGCGCCCACGATGCGAATCGGCTACGGCCACCGATCGGATCAGCGCCGCGACCTTGTACGCCTCGGAACCGCCGCAGCCGACAATGGCATCCCCATCGCGCGCAACGATGAACGTCTTCCAGTGATCGTCAAGGCCGGTAGTCGGCAGATTGTTGGTGATGAGGAGCTGCCGGATGATGGGAAGGTCGGCGGCCGTGGCGCCGCTGATCGCTATCTCGCCGTCGCTCATGTCCGCCGAGGATAGCAGTTGCGTTCGTTCACGACGACAGGCTTGCGCAGAAATCGAGCAGCATCTGCTCCCCTTCCGGCCATGGTCCATGACCCGAGTCGCCGTTGATGTGGCCCGCATCGCCGATGAACACCAGGCGGCTGCCCCACGCGTCCGCGAACTGGCGCGCACGCTCGACGCTGACGAATTGATCGTTCGTACTGGCGATGACGATGCTCGGAAACGGCAGACGCGACAACGGCATGTACGAGAAGCTGCGTCCCTCGATCGGATAGTCGGGATGCTCGACGTCGCTCGGTGCGACGAGAAACGCGCCGAGCACACCCTGTCCCCCACAATCCTCCGCCCACTGCCCCACGAGCGAACAACCGAGGCTGTGGGCGGCGAGGACGGGAGGCGTGTCGCAATCGGTGACCGCCATCTCCAGATTGGCGACCCACTCCGAGCGATCGGGCTGATCGAAATCGCGCTGCATCACACGCCGAAACGACGGATGCCGCGCCTCCCAATACGTCTGCCAGTGCTGCGGTCCGGAGTTCCAAAGGCCGGGAATGGTGAGGACGGGAACGCTCATCGCGCGCAGGTTACAGGAAAAGCTTTTTCACCACAGAGACACAGAGATCACAGAGGTTTTCTCTCTGTGCCCTCTGTACTACTAACCCATCGATTCTGCGCGCGCCGCGAAGATTTCTTTGACCGTTCTCGCCCGTTCGTCCATCGAGAGTCCTTCTCCCCCGCGGTTTCTTGCGGGGGAGAAGGTGCCGAAGGCGGATGAGGGGGCGGCGCTTGGGAGATCGAGCCTCGTAAAACGCCCCTCACCAAGGGCGACGCGCGTAGCGCCGGCGGCTCGCCGGCTGTACCGCCAGCGGCTCGCTGGCAGGTCTCGCGATCACGTTTGCCAGCGAGCCGCTGGCGCTACGCGCGTCGCACTTCGTGTCTCCCTCTTCCCGAAAGAGACGGGGGAGAGGGACTCTCGATTGGAAAGATGCTTTGGCTGCGGCTACGCCGCGCTGTGCCTCTGTGGTTCAAATCTCACACCGCGCGTACCGCAGCACGCAGCGCATCCCTCGGCTCGGGCGGTGTCTTGCTGTAATCGACTTCGTAATTCTGCGGCGGCAACTCCCATGTGTAGCTGCGCAGCAGCACCACCGCGAAGACTTCCATGATGTACGTCGCGAAATCGAGTCCGGGACAGCGATGTCCCGTTGCGGGTCCTGCGCCTTGCGGCGCGAAGGCGTGCTCGTGACGCTTATCCTCCGCGCGTTCCGGCGAGAAACGATCGGGATCGAACGCCGTCGGATTCGTGTACGCGCTCTGCGCAACGTGGCTCGGCGTCACCGCCCACATCACCATCCAGCCCGCGGGAACGGAGACCCCGTCGAATCGCAGCGGCGCTTTCGTTTTGCCAAAGACCGCCGGCACGATCGGACAGAGCCGCTTGACCTCGTTCACCACCTGCAGCAGATACGGCATCGTCATCAGCGATTCGAGTGACAGCGCTCCGTTTGGCGCCTTCGACGCGATCTCCGCCGCCAGCTTCGCGCGAACGTCGGGATGTGCGGTCAGTTGGTGCACGATCGATCCCAACTCCGCGTAAACGATGTAGCCGGCGATGACGATGTGGTGCAGTTCGAGCGCGGCATCATCGTCGGAGAGCGTCGCGTTCGACGATTGCGCCGCGGTGAGGATGCGCGAGAGGCCATCGTTCGTAGGTGTCTGGCGTCGCTCGCGGACGAGACGGCGAAGAACGTCGAGAATGCGGTCGCGCGCCTGCAGCGCCTTGCGGTAGCGCGTTCCGGGGATGTTGATCGGCAGCGTCGCGAAGCCGTTGGTGAGGATGCCGTAGTCGCTGCGCAGCGCGTCCATCTCGTTGCTCGGCGGCATGCCCATCACCGTCGTGCAGATGATTTCGATGGCGAGTCTCTTCAGTTCATCGAGCCAGCGAATTTCACCAGCGGCCGGCCACTTGTGAAAATAGGTCTCCACCGTCTGTTGAATGATCGGCAGGTACGCGGACAGCGCGGCGCGATTGAACGCTGCGTTGACCAGCTTCTTGCGCGCGAGGTGCACATCGCCGTCGAGCAGCGGCAGACTGCGTCCGCCGAACAGCTCCTGCACGTGCGGTGGCATCGCCCCGTCGCGCATGATCACCTTCGGATCGATGAACGCTCCCGCGGCCTCGGGGCCGGCCACGACCGCGGTCTTTCGCCCGAGGACGTGCGAACGGAAGATCCGGCCATGCGCTGCCAGCCGTTGCTCGATGAAGCCAAACGGATTCTTCGCGAACGACAGCGTCTCGCCGAGAAGCGGAAGTCCGTTCTTGCCGGGCGGAGGGGGCGTTTCAATTGTCGTCATGTATCAGACGATACGCCGTTGCGCCGCAAGCGGATGCATCCGATGGTTTGAACCACAGAGACACAAAGAACACAGAGAACGATTTCTCGGTGTCCTCTGTGCCTCTGTGGTTAATCAGTCTGCCGGCTACGCCCGTTTTATGAGCCGCACCAGGAACAGCAGGACGACCGCGCCGATGAAGGCGACGATCAGACTGCCGACCAGTCCTCCGCCGATGTGAATGCCGAGGACGCCGAAGAGCCATCCGCCGAGGAAGGCGCCCACGATGCCGACGATGATGTCGCCGAGGAGGCCGAAGCCGCCGCCCTTCATAAACATACCTGCAAGCCAGCCCGCGATCGCGCCGATGATCAGAAACCAAATCAGATTCGTCATTGAGTTCTCCTCTTCTGCCAAGCAGCCTCAGCACATTCGCTGCCAGATATCAGATTAAATGATGGAATCAGGCATAAACTGCTGACCATGAGCACAGACGAGGCAAACACAGGTCTTATCGATGACGATCGAAAGTACGCCGGATCGCGCTTCGCCGAGGTTCGCGATGCGATCTTCGCGAATCCCTATCACCCTGTCTGGGACGGCGTGACGCCCTTCGAAAGGGTGCCCGTCACGTTTGGCAGGGCAATGCGGGGACTCCTCAGTTTCGGCAAGCCATGGGCTCTCCTCGCCGCGGCGCGCAGAACGCTGGCCTCGGACGCTGATCTCCGTTGGGGGCCGGACGGCAAGGGATACCAACGGCTCCTCCACACCAACGCGATCTGTCTGACCGGAGTCTGGGAAATCACCGCCGACACTCCATACTCCGGCTACTTCGCGAAAGGGAGCCGCGGCCTGGTCGTCGCGCGCTACTCGACCTGCTGCACGGAAACGCGGCGCGGAAACATGCGCTCGCTCTCGATGGTCGGTCGCGTCTATCCGACGATGGATCCCGAGCATGCCGAACGGCTGCAGACCGCCAGCTTCATCACGCAGCAGGACATCGGCGGAGAAGACACCAGGACGATCAACGAGGCGGTGCTCCGCAACGCTCCGAACACGACCGTCTTCAACCGCGGCCTCGGCTTCCCGACGTTATTGGCCTCCGGCGCCGCGTTCAATCGCGCCGAGACGAAACCGACGATCCGGCAGGTGTACCAGATCGCGGAGCTCGGTCTGGCAGCCGGCCAGCCGACGCGATCGCCGGAGTTCCTGCAGCTCTCCGTCGTCCCCGAGCAGCCGGTCATTCCCGGCGACGCGCTCGACTTCCGCGACGAAATCATGGCTCAGATCTACGACCGCGGCGATCCGCAGCCGAAGCGCACGCTCACCTTCCGCATCGAGACAACCGACGAAGGCGTGACGCTCGGCAATCCGTTCAAGGAACGCCGCGAGTTCAAGAACTGGCGCCCGATCGGAACGCTGACCTTCAACGCCGCGGTGGCCTCGTACAACGGCGATCACGTCTTCCACATCCACCACCCGGCGTGGCGTGATGACCGGAACGATCCGCGGACGGCGCACAAAGTGAAGTGATCCCGTGCGACACTGCGTCGCATGAGCTCGCTGATTCGTCGTCTGTGGCGTCTTGAAGGAACCGTCAGCCGATCGGCGTACGCGATCGGCGGCGTCATCGCCTTTGCGCTGAAGTACGCGATCGACTGGTCGATCGCGACGTTGATCTTTCATCGCAGCTGGACGCCGCTCAGTTACTGGCGGGTGATCGGACTGCCGCATCACGACAGCGTGACCGCCCGGATGTTTCTCGTGCTCCTGGCCGTCTCGCTGCCGTTTCTCTGGTTCGGGATGGCCATGACGCTGCTGCGGCTTCGCGATGCGCGGCGAAGCGCGGGATGGGCGTCGTTGTTCTTCGTTCCTGTGATCAACGTCCTGCTCTTCATCGTGCTGTCGATCCTGCCGCCGCGGAATGCGGACGTGCGCGACCTCAGCGGCGTGATGGAGAGCGCGCTGTTCGCCATCGTGGCCACGGCCGCGCTGGCGACGGCAGCGATCGGATTGACGACGCGCGGACTGGAAACGTACGGCATTGGATTGTTCGTCGCCGTTCCGTTCTGCGTCGGCTACCTCAGCGCGTTCCTGCACGCGCGGCGCTATCCGAACGCCGGCGCGCAACCGTATCTCGTCGCGCTGCTCTCCACGTTCCTGCTCGGTGGATTTCTCCTCGCGTTGGCGTGGGAAGGCGTGATGTGCCTGGTGATGGCCGCGCCGCTGGCGATCGTCGTGGCCACGATCGGCGCGGCATGCGGCAGCCGCTCCGCGCGCATTCGTCCGACCGCGAGGCCGAACGCACCCGCGTACATGACCGTGGCCATCCTTCCGCTGATCCTGCTCGCGGAATCGGCGGCGCATCGCGCGGCGCCGTTGTACCGCGTCGACAGCGACATCGTCATCGATGCGCCGGCCGAAGCCGTCTGGAAGAATGTCGTCACCTTCTCGGACATCGCCGGCGAGCCCGAATGGTACTTCCGCGCCGGAATCGCCTATCCGATCCGAGCGCGCATCAACGGCCGCGGCGTCGGCGCCACGCGTACGTGCGAATTCACCACCGGCACGTTCATCGAGCCGATCGAGGTCTGGAACGAGCCGCGCCTGCTGCGGTTCGGAGTAACTTCGAATCCGCCGCCGATGCGCGAGCTCTCGCCGTACGGAGGAATCGACGCTCCGCATCTGCACGGCTTCCTCGTCTCGCAGCGCGGCCAGTTCGCTCTCGAATCACTGCCCGGCGGCCGCACGCGGCTCGTCGGCTCGACCTGGTACCAGCATCACCTCTGGCCAGAAACGTACTGGCGGATGTGGTCGGACGCAATCATCCACCGCATCCACCTGCGCGTACTGCGTCACATCAAAGTGCTCAGCGAGCGGACGACCTCCTGATCGCCGCCGCCGGCATTACATAGGTGATCTCCTCCGCGATCCAGTCGGGATCGGCGCTGCCCTGGATCGAGCTCCATTGCGAAAGCGGTTCATTGCCGTAGCGGACCATGCCCGAGTGGAGGGCGCGGTCCTTGCGGTCTTTTTCGGGATTGGGGTCGGCGTAGCCGAGTTTCTGACGAAGCAGTTCGAGGTTGTCCGGCTGCCCGGTCACGAACAGCCAGTTCTTCGTGGCGTGATGCATGGCCGCGTAGGCGCGCAGTTTTTCGGGCGTGTCGTCGTGCGGCTTGATCGTCAGCGAGACGAAGGAAACCTCCTGCGTGACGCGGCTGGCGAGGATCTTCTGCGCTTTCACGAGATTGGCGGTGATCATCGGACAGAGCGTCGTGCAGTCGGCGTACATCAGATTCAGCACGACGATCCTGTCCTTCAGAAGATCGTCGTAAAACCGCACCGGCTTTCCTTCGTGCGTCACGAGAGGAACGTTCGGGAAATAGCGTTTGCGCATCACCTCGCGGCCGGAGTCAGGAGGAGCGAATGTACGCGGCACCAGGCCGAGATTAGCGAACAGGTTTCTCTTTCCAGGTTCAGGCATGTCGTCTCCTTACGGCCGCGTGTTCATGTCGCCTGACGTGGCGACATCGAAGCGCAGCATCATGGCGTGATCTTCGTGGATGACGTTGTGGCAATGAATCGGATAGCGGCCCAGCCAGTCGCGGAAGCGCATTCTGACCTTCACGTTGCCGCGCGGAATCAGCCGCACCACGTCCTTGCGCGACAGGTTCACGCCGGCGCTCGCGCCGCTGCATCCGCTCCAGCAGTATTGGCTTCCCCAACGGCTGTAGTTGCTGGAGTCGTCGCTCGAACTGCCGTACAGGCCGGGAGCGCCCTGCGTGATCTGGAACTCTTCGAGATGGACGTGGATCGGATGCGACCATCCGAAGCCGCCGTCGAAGGCCCATTCCTCGAGGCTGTTCTGCTGCACCGTGAAGCGCGTGGTGGCGCAGTTGAAAAGTCTCCCGTTGATCGTCCACTGACCGTCGCGGGTCTGATCGAAATTGAAGGAGCGCTGGAGGCGCGGCGTGGCGCTGACGCTGGGAAGCGCGTAGTACGCCGGCAGCGTGGCCGGGTCGACGCTGTTGTCAGCCACGACGGGACCGTCGACGATGATCTTCAGCATCAGGAAGCCCTGCCCGCCGGCCACGACGCTTCCGGTCGGACCGCCCTGACCGTTCGGCTGATCGAGGCGGTTTTCGAGGTAGAGGGTCTTGCCCGCATAGCGCGAGAAGTCGATGATCACGTCCGCGCGCTCCGCCACGCCGAGGGCCACCGCAGGAATCTGGACAGGGTGCGGTAGTAGATTGCCATCATTCGAGATCTGGTAGAACGGCTGCGGCGTCGACGGACTGGTCAGATCGGTCAGGTAAACCTGCAGGAAACGCGACGGGCCCGTGTTCAGCCAGCGAAGGCGGTACCGCCGTGGACTGACGTGCAGCACTGGCTGGATCACGCCGTTCACGAGGAACTTATCGCCGAGGATGCCGTCCGTGTTGAAGGTGTCGAAGACCATCGCTCCCGTCTGCGGATCGAAGCAGCGATCGGCAAACGCCATCGGGATGTCGTAGTTGGGAAACGACGGCAGCCGAAAGCCCGTGGTCTCATCCCCGGTGTCGAACTGATTGAACAGCAGGTAGAAGCCGAGCAGCCCTTTGTAGACGTTCTGCGACGTGAAGTTCTCGCGATGGTCGTGATACCAGAGCGTGCTCAGAGATTCGTTGATGTCGCCATGCGTGGCGATGTGCGTCGAATTGAATCCCGCCAGAGCATTCGGATAGTACTGATCGTAGTACTGGCCCGCGGCGAAGAAATCGCACGGAAAGCCGTCGCTCTCCGACGGCGTGTGGCTGTTGTGCAGGTGCGTCGACACGGAGTTGAGTCCGAAGCCGCCGTTGCTCACCGGCAGATTGTTGATGTTGCGCACCAGCACCGGCGTACCGTAGTGCGCCACGTACGTCGGTCCCGGACTCACTCCGTCGAACGTCCAGAGATTCTGCAGCGGAAGCTGATTCGACACGTTGATCTGGCTCTGCCGCTGCGTCACCTGATAGACGACGCCGGCCGGAAACGGGAAGCCGAGGGCCGGAGCCTGATGCGCGCGCGTGCGGCCTTCGTAGGCGAGACCGGTGGCCGGATTGGTCGTCGTGTTCGGATTGATCGACGGCGCGGGACCGGTCAGCGACGAAACCGGGATAGCCTGCTTCACCGGCGGAATCGGCATCGGCAACGTCCACGGCGTCGTCGGCGGACTGGCGCAGTTGCCGCAGCCTGTGCTGCCGTACTGACATCCGCCGCTGCCCCAGCTGCTCAAGCCGCTCTTCGCGATGAGCATCCCCGCGCTGCCAAGAAGTCCCATGCGGAGCAGATCGCGGCGGCTCGTCAGGCCGGCTTTGATCAACTCCTGCCGATTGTGAAAGGCCTGGTACATCTCCTTCCAGCGCGCGCGGGAAACCTTTTCACCTCTGCTGTTGAAGTACATGTGTCCTCCTCAATCACCGGACCGTTTTGCGTTGTCTGTTGCCGCTGCCATAGCGGGCTTCGCGCGTTTCGCCGCGCCGAAAAGGATTCCCGTCTCCACTTCGATCGGCTGCCCGTCGCGAAGGTACGGTTTGAAACGCCACGTCATGACCGCGTCGGTAATCGCCTTCGCTTGCGCCGGAAACGCGCTGATCACGTGGACGTGCCGGACCTTGCCCGCCTTGTCGATGATGATGCGCACCGGGATGGCGTTGAACTTCTGTTCCGTCAGAACGGGATCGACCTTGTAGGTAACGTTGGCACCTTCCGCGTAATCGGCCACGCACACGGGCGCATCGGCGGCGGCCAGGTTCATCGCGTCCAGATCCTTGATCAGCGTTTCGAGCAGCGCCGGATCAGGACTGGTGAATACGAATCGGATCGTGTGGCAGCGCGCCTCGGTGGCCAGGACGTACCAGTGCAGGCCGGCGACAGGCGAGTTGTAGTCGAATCGCGTGAAGGGATGATTCGCCACCGTCACCTCCGACGGCGCGTGCTCGACTTTGTAGTCCGCCTGCAGCGTCTTCTTCGTGTACTCGATGGTTTCTTTCGCTGTCTGGCCCGGAAGCGGAGTGAAAAACATGTCCTGCGCCGTGATCAGCAGCGTTCCCCGGCTGGCGCCTTTGTAGGTGGGTCCCGGCCGAAGCATCGTCAGCACATACGCGCCGCTGTCGGAAGGAGGCGGCCCTTTGTATTTCTCGAACCAGCCTGCCGGCAGCGCGTAGGAAAGGCCGAAGTAGTCGTTGCTGTAAACATCCTTTCTCACCACGCCGCCCTCGGGTATCGGAGTCGACGTGTCGCTTGCGCTTGGAACAGCTCCTTTGACGAGGATGACGTCCGCCGGCAGTTTGCGAAGGGGCACGTCCGGCGCCCCCGCCTCCTGAGAGCGCGCGATCGGCAGAATACAGAGGATGACAAGCGTCTGGACCGTACGACGGAGCATTCATTCCTCCCTTCAAAATCGGGCCGCTGACGACGTTTCGTCAGCGGCCCGCCATGCGGATCGCGTCAGAGACTTCGGAGGAAATTGAGTACGTCCTGCTGCTGCGAAGCACTCAGCAGATCGAAATTGAACTCGACCGAATTTGCCTCGGAGCCGGAAGCGTCGTGTGCTTCGATCGCCACGAGCAGGTCCTTGGTACGGCCGTCGTGCAGGAAGAAAATGCGCTGGCCGAGGCCCCAGAGAGGCGCGGTGCGGAACTGATCGCCGCCGGCGCCGCCCTGCGACACGTTGTCATTCAACCCCGTGCCCATGTGATGGATCTCCAGATCGCTGAAGAGATTCGCCGTCGCATTGCCGAGGCTCGGCGTGAAGCGCGACGGGGACGTCGTCAGCGAGGCCGTGTGGCAGACCGCGCAGCCGATGGAGGTGAACAGATTGCGTCCGTTATTGATCGACGTCGCGCCGCCCGGTACCGTCGTCGACGGCGTGGGAGGGGCGAGGAAGCGCATGAACATCGCGAACTGCACGGTGTCGCTCAGCGTGGCGATCGACGTCGTGTTGAAGTTCGTGTGGTCCTCGGGGGTCGGATTGACGCGGCAGACCGACGCCAGGCCGGTCGTCGTGTCCTCGCCGGGCAGCGGACGCTCCTGCGTGAACAGCTCGTTGCTGACACCCATCTCCACGTTGTAGGCCTCGCCGGCGAAGATCTCCAGCGACTTGTTCTGGGCCTTCCAGCCGAATCGGCTGATCGTGCCGTCGTTGCCGTTGTGATTGAACGTGCCGGTGACGCCGACGTTGTTGTTCTGCTGGTTGTTGAAGTTCGTCAGCAGTGTGGCGTCGTCGATGTTCTCCATCAGACCGGAGCCGAAGGTCGGCGTCGGGATGCGGAAAATGATATTGCCCGTGTTGATAGCCAGCGTGAACGAAGGCCGTGGGAGCACGGTGGAGTTGCACGCCGTCGGTGCATCGACGCGGCCGGTGATCGTGTAGAGGTCTTCCACGCCGCCGTTCGGCCGGTTCGGATCGGGTTGGTTGTTGGTGAAGAAGAACGGGAAGCGCGCCTCCCGCACCGGACCGCTGCTGGTGATGAACGAAGGCACGGGATTCGTCGCGCCGTCAGCGGTAGCATCTCCAACCTGCGGATTCACCGCCGGCGCCGAGCCGCCCGTTGCAGGCTGCGCGTGACAGGCCACACAGCTTCTGGAGTTGTAGCGCGGTCCCAGTCCGAATCCACCTTCGCCGGCCACTGTGCCGGAGACGGAGTCGATTTCCTGGAAGCGATCCTTGGCATCGTTGAAGAAGTTGAGAATGGTTACCGGGTTATTGGCAGCGACGGACGACAGGGCCGCGCCGGCCCCCGCCGCACCGCCGCGCACGCCCGGATCCACCTGGGCAAACCCCTGCAGGACGAAGAGTAGAGAGAGAAACAGCGCTAGTGGAATCACTCGTCGGGTCATGGCATCTCCTCAAAATGGTTGAACGAACCGAGGGACGAGCGAAGGCCGACGCGGCCGTCGCCTTGTTACTACCCCGAGGAGCTGAGGAGACGCCGGAGTCATCTCCCCCCTACCGCTTTGGACTTGGCGTTGTTAAGGAGGGTATTGGCGGAAGTGAATCCACACCACCAAAAACGTAATATTTAATAGTGGATTAAATCAGAGGCGGGCGAATCAGATCCTGCGAAGTCCGTGCGACCAAGAAAACAGCAGCACGACCCGGCCACGCAGCGCTTCGCGAGGGATCGATCCGAAGTAACGCGAGTCCGCCGACTGGTCGCGGTTGTCCCCCAGCACGAAATACATCCCCGGAAGTACCTCGGACGGCCCGAAGTGATCTCGCGACCGATACGGCTCCGGAAGAGTCGGCGTGTCCGGATAGATCGTCGGGTCGAGATGAACGGCATACGGTTCCGATACCGCATGGCCGTTCACGAAAAGCTGCTTTGCCCGAATCTCGACGGTGTCTCCCCCAAGCGCCACCACCCGCTTGGCGAAAAAAACGCCCGGCCGGAGCGGATACTCAAAGGCGATGATGTCGCCGCGAGCGACACTGGCCGTGTGCACTGCGATCAGGCGGTCACCCAGCGGAAGCGTCGGAGTCATGCTCCCGGTGACGTTGCGATACGTGCGCACCATCCCCGTCGCGAACAGCGCGAAGAGAATCACGAACGGCAGCGCCGCCAGCGCGATCAGGAGTCGTGTCAACCAAGGTTTCGTCATCGGCCGTTAGTATCGCAGGGAATCCGCTACCCTTTGGGCCGTGTGTTTGATGCTCTACATCGCCACGGAAGAAGAGGAGCCGATTTCACCACGCCGGCTTTCTCGGTCACGATCGGCTGCGCGATCATGAGCTTACGACTCGTTTTTCGACGCCGGATGGCGTCACATAGGGTAGCCGGTGGTCGCTCGCGAAGCGAGAGACCACCGGAGCCACGAACGCGCCCGATTTTCCGACCGCGGCAGCGGTCGCGGAGGGAATTCACGCTGCTCGGTATTTGATCCGCGACGCCCTCCGGGGTCGAGGAACCATCCGCGCTGATTTCCCGGTGATCTCTCGCTTCGCGAGCGACCACCGGCTACCCTACGTGTCGCCTCCGGCGACGGCGTTCCGCTAATTTGGACAGGCCTGTGCCACATTGATCCTGTGTGGCACAGACACTCCTGTCTGTGCTTTGGCAAGCTCGGGTGCCTGATGTTGCTACCCCAGTTGATCCCGCCTTCACTACTTGACGCGGGCTCGGGCGAGTAGAGTTGGCCGATGCAGAAAGGGCGGCTGATAACGGCTGCGTTTTTCGTACTGTTCGCGTTTCCCGCGTTCGCACATGGAGAGGAAGTCCTCGTCTTTCCTCTCTCCTTTTTGTTTCTCCTCATTCCCGCTGCGTTGATCGTGATTCTGCGGTGGCATCGCTGGTGGATCCGTTTCGCCGTGGCGGCACTTCTTCTGGCAACGAACGTCGTGCTCTGGTTCTCGCCGCCAATCCCGCACTCGATGCGCGAGTTCGCCGCTTATGACCTCAACAAAGCGATGGCGATCCTCCTGCTCGGGCCACTCACCATCGCGGCGATTGCGATCTTCGTGTGCCGTACGCAGATCTCCAGAACGCCGCGTCAGGATTCTCCCAACTCTTTGTAGAAAACGACCGTGTCGCACATCGAGCCATCCGGATTCAACGCGTATCCCGGAATGACTCCTACCTCAATCCATCCGGCGCGGCGATAGAGCGCTTCGGCGGCATCGCCGCGCTTCGTGTCGAGCGTCAGAAGCGTGAAGCCGGCCGATCGCGCGCGGCGTTCGATCTCATCCATCAGCAATCCGCCGAGGCCCTGGCGGCGCGCGCGGCGATGCACGAGAAGTTTGGCGATGTCAGCGCGATGCCGCTGGTTCGGCATCGGCGCGGGACGGAGTTGGACCGTTCCGGTGATTCCCTCGGCATCACGCGTCACGAGGAGAATCGTGCGTTCGGAGAGGTTCCGACGCCACCACTCCTTCGCCTCCTCCAGCGTCGTCGAATCGAGGAAGCCGACTGATGCTCCGGCGGCGGTGGCGTCGAGCAGGAGGAGGGCGAGATCGCGGATGTCGCCGTCGCTGACGGGCAAGGTCAGTTGCTCGATCACCGCCGGAGTTTACCCGTCTATCATTTCCGCATGCGGACGTTTGCTCCCGCCATTGCGCGCCTTCCTCGTCCGCTTCTGATCGCGATGGCCTGGACCGCGATCGCCATCGCGGCGACGGGGCTGGTGGCGCTGCGGCTGATCGCCATCGGCAGGATGGACCGCTTCGTCCCCGAGTCGCTGACCGATCTGGCCATCATTCCGCTGTGGGCGCTGGCCACGCCGTGGATCTTCCGATCGGCGGAGCGCTGGCCGCTGTCGTCGCGGCGAAACGTCGCCATCCACGCGATGTTCGCCGCCGCGTTCGTCCTCCTGTCGAACATCGTCATCCGGCTTCCTCTGCTGACGCGCGGTCTGCTGCCGTTTGCGCGCAACCTCGCGGTGGGTCTGGCCTTCTATTCGGTACCGGCGATGCTGGCGTACGCGGCGATCGTCGCCATCGGCCATCGCATCGCGCCGCCGCGCGAAGCACCGGCGCGTCCGACCTCACTCACCATCCGCGACCGGGCGCGCGTCGTCGTCGTGCCGCTGGACGAGATCCAGTGGATTCAGGCGGAGGACAACTACGTACTCGTACACACGGCGTCGCGCAGCTACACCGCGCGCGAAAAGATCGGCGCGATCGAGAAGCAGATCGACGGCGCCGGGTTTCTGCGCGTGCATCGCTCCGCGATCGTCCGCCGCACCGCCGTGAAGGAGATCCGCCCGCTGACCCACGGCGATTTCGAAGTCGTTCTCACGAACGGCGCAGTCGTACGCGGATCGCGTTCGCGCCGCGCGGCAATCGCGATGTTGACGTAGCGTTGGCACGTAGCGCTGGCGGCCCGCCGGCTGTACCGCCGCCGGCTCGGCGGCACGTACCGAAACATGCCAGCGAGCCGCTGGCGGTACAGCCGCCGAGCCGGCGGCCCTACTTTTCGACCGCCGGTCGATACTCCGCCGCGAAGTAGAGCTTCACCGGATCATCGCCCGGAACCCGCACCAACCCCGTGCCGGGAGGACCGCCGTAACTCTTCACCCACGCGGTAGCCAATCCCCACTCGTCGAGTCCGAGTACCTCGGTGACCGCGGACGGCGCCACGCCCCACGTACCGCGCCAGTAGCCGGTCAATCCCCATCGCTGACCGATCGCAGTCGCCCGCACACCGCGTTTGTCGAAGAGCGCAGCCGAGTGATCGACGCCGAACAGCCGCCCCGGCGCGGCGTAGTCGAGCTGATCGAGTCCCGTTCGCTTTCCGCTCTTCGGATCGGGCGGCCAGAGCGCCGGCGGAACGCCGGTCCAGACCACTTTGCCGCCCGCGTCGAGATACGGCCGCAGCAACGCGATGATCTCCGCCGGCGGATCGCTGTTAAAAATGATCACGCTGGCCCCGCGGTCCGCGGTCCGTTCGCGAAGGAACGCCGCCACGCCGGAGGCGTCGAGCTTTTCGTACCTGCGATTGGTCAACATCTTGTCGACGAGCTGCTCCTCCCCTTCGCTCGGAAAGTAGGCGCGCCGGACGGGATCGAGTCCGACGTGAAGCGCATAGATGCTGCCGTCGCTCGATGCGAAAAAAACAAGATCTCCGGAGACGACCGGCGAGCTGAGAACGTCGCCCGCGCTTCGGAAGAACCACAGCTCCTGGCCCGTCGTCCGATCGAGCGCGCGCAGAAATCCGTTGTGATCGCCGATGTAGAGCACGCCGCCGCAGATCGCCGGCGACGACCAGAGCGGCGCTCCCGTTTTCGTCCGCCAGCGCTCCGTTCCATCCCCCGCGTTCAACGCCTGCACGAACGCGCCGTCGGAACTGGCGTCGTAGACCACGCCGTCCGCCACCGCCGGCGAGGTGATGATCCAGGAGATGTGGTGGTCGTACCGCCAGCGCTCCTTCCCGTCGCTCGCTCCGACCGCGTAAACCCACCCGTCGCGCGCTCCGAAATAGACGACGCCGTTCGCGACCGCCGGCGACGCCTGGATCGTCCTCCGGTCAAACCCGAATTTCGCCGAATCGATCTTCGTCCCCTCGGTATCGAACCTCCACCGTACCGCGCCATCCTTCAGCGCAAGCGCGTGAAGCCGTCCCTGCACCGTGCCGGCGAAGACCATCCCGTCCGAAACCGCCGGCGTCGACCGGATTCGCTCGCCGAGGTCCGTGCGCCAGATGGATCTGCCCGATTTTTCATCGAGCGCGCGGACGCTGCCATCGCCCGCGCCGAAGATGACCATCCCATTCCCCGCAAGCACCGGCGAGGCGATGTAGTAGTCGCCCGTCTCATGTCCCCACGGCAACAGCTTGTCCGGTCCGGTCGCAACGCGCCAGCGCGGCCTTCCGCTCGCCGCGTCCACAGCCACGAGTGCGCCGTCGCGCGTGGCAAAGAACACGAGTCCGTTTTCGACCGCCGGCGACGAGTGAATCGCGCTGTGCGCGTCGAACGTCCAGATCCGCTCTCCGGTCAGCCGGTCGAGCGCGTAGAGATGCCCATCACCGCTCCCCGCGTACACACGATCCCCCACCACCACCGGCGACGAAATCGCATCCCCCTCGGTCGAAAACCTCCACTGCAACCCGACCAGGTTTCGCCCTTCATGCGCCGGCGAATCGAGCGGGTAAACCGCGGAGTGGGCCGCGTCGCCGCGAAACATCTGCGCGGCCGCGGACGAGGCGAGAAGGAGGGCGAGCACGATCGTCTTCATACCGACTGCATACGAGACAACTCATTGAGCGGCTACGCCCTTGTGGCGAATCGGTCCGCGCGCGTGGCGGATGGGGGAGGCTTATCAAAGCGTAGTGCGGGCGTCCCGCCTGCAACCGGCGGGCGTCCTCGCCCGGCGGTGGTTTCTGGGATTCAATTGCAGGATCGGAACTTGTTCGCAGACACCCCCGTCGGGCGAGACGCCACGCCGGATGCAGGCGGGGACGCCCGCACTACGATCCACGTGAACCAACATGCGCCAGGAACGACGGAGGTCGGACGGGTGCTCGCGCAGAGGTTTACTACCGCGGAACCGTCGCCGGATGGCGACACGGAGGGTAGCCGGTGGTCGCGCGCGAAGCGCGAGACCACCGGTCAATGTGCGCGGTAGAGGGACCGACCCCGGAGGGCGTCGCGGATCAAATACCAGGCGCCGTGAATTCCCTCCGCGACCGCTGCCGCGGTCGGAAAATCGGGCGCGTTCGTGGTTCCGGTGGTCTCGCGCGTTGCGCGCGACCAC